>TARA_R110000868_G_scaffold384409_1_pt1 | contig 10589 bp, 4 predicted proteins | sample TARA_R110000868 | Tara Oceans TARA_R110000868 (sample SAMEA4397489) | marine metagenome | biome: Polar Biome; feature: [SRF] surface water layer (ENVO:00010504); material: water (ENVO:00002006), including particulate matter (ENVO:01000060) such as... | depth 5 m | reverse complement strand
GACTATCTTTAAAATATCAATAAAAAAGATATGGCTAGAGCAAGATTAATAATAGACACTCGTAAGCATTCCAAAAAATTAGACGGATTATTCCCAATTGCATTGCGATTATTTCATAAGAAGCAAAGAATTTTACGATTAGCATTTTACACTTCAATTGACGGATGGGATGACAAGAATATGGGATTAAAAAAATCGGCTATCGCTAATAGAGAGCAAAATTGTGATAGAATAAATCAAGAACTTAACGAAAAGCTATATTCTGCCAAATCAATAATTGATAAACTTGGTAGTACAATACATCAAATTTCTGTAGATGTTCTTTTAGAAAACATTAAAGAATCATGGGATAAGATGTTGGACTCAGATTTGAAAAAAAATCTTTCGAATGAAATTTCACTGTTAGAATGGGGACAAGTATTAATTGACCGAAAATTGAAGGAAGGAAAACCAAGTACTGCAAAATGGTATAAAGAATCCATTTCAGCTTTCATCAAATTCAATGGCGGTATTTCCATTAAACTCTATCATTTGAATGTAACTTTTCTTAAGGAGTTCGAATTGGCTTATAAAGCAAAAGGTAACTCGAATAATGGAATAAGCGCATATATGCGTGCTGTTAGGGCTATTTACAATAGTGCGGTAAAGGAAGATAAATACATTCCAATCAAAAACCCATTTAATCATTATAAAATACCAACATCACGACGCACAAAAAAGAAAGCATTATCAAAAGAAAAAATAGTTTCTATCAGAAATTTAAAATATGAGAAGGGTACAAATCTTTGGCACACTCAAAACTATTTCTTGTGTATGTTTAATTGTAGAGGAATGAATTTAATTGACCTCGCAAAATTGAGGTTAAAAGATATAGGCGAAAACAGAATTTTTTATGGCAGAAGCAAAACTGGAGATCCTTTATCCGTTAGAATAACAAGTGAATTTGCTACTATTCTTAAAAATTATACTGAAGGGAAAAAACTCGATGATTTTGTTTTCCCCATTGGTTATGATGGTTCCGTGACAATGTTTAAAAAATATAGATCCGATCGTAGACTGGTCAATAAATTATTCAAAAAAATTGCGATTGATGCGGGAATTGAAGAAAAGATAACTTCTTACTATATTCGTCATTCATGGGCGACAATCGCCAAGAACATGGGGATTTCGACAGAAATTATTAGCGAAGGACTTGGACATAATTCAATTAAGACTACAGAAATTTATTTAAAGAGTTTTGATAATACTGTATTAGATGAAGCCAATGAATTAGTTGTATCCTAATGAAATATTTATCCTTACTATTCATTGTTTTATTGGTTAATCAAACTTTTCATATCTTAAATTTTCTAAGCTTTTTTCTCACTACAAGAGTCATTGTGATTACTCTCCTATAAAACCCCAAATCTTACAATAACTTATCTGCGCATGGATCCTGTGTGGTTTTTTGTAGTATTCCAATAGATAAGCGTTAAGCAAAAACCACATAGGGCGCAAACTACTTTTGATTTGAAATAACTTCTTCGCCTTAAGTAGGGGAAGTTTATTACTCATCTTGTAAGCATCTCCCTAAAATCCTTAATGTTTCTCTCCCCTATTGATTTACCAACGCCTCATCAGGGTAAAAAACGAAATCCTATATCAAACTATTTTTAACGAATATATTTGTAGCTCACTATTATATTTTCCCTTATACATTTCACCAATTGGCTCAAAACCAATTTTTTTCAACAAATGAATCATACCTAAATCTCCCGTAGTAGCGTAAATTTTACAGTTAGTAAGCTTAGAAAGTAGTTCACGATTTAGCTTAAAATTATATCCACATCCTCTATGTTTTTCCTTAGTTATAGAATAACCCAATTCAAAAGAATAAAGATTTGCCTCTGTTTCAATATATGAGCTTTTGAAAATTTTAAATTTATAATTTGCGTTTGGAATTTTAATAGAAGAAATTGAAACAAGCTCTTCATCAATATTACCAAAAGCGAGCAATTTAGCATTTTTTATTCCTCGCAATAAATTTATTTCATCTACCTGTTTAGCTTCTTTGGCTAATTGAAAAAAAGTGTTTAATTCCTTTTCGGAACAATCATTAGGACTTAATATTTTTATTTCCATTAAAATTATTATTAATTATCTCAAACTATCTTGTATTGCCTCTTCATCCATCCTGTGGCCATCTTGAATATAATTCTCAGCTATTTTTCTATAAATAGATGAGACTGTAGTATGAGATATTTTTCTTTCATCGGCTAACTTATTAAAATGGTTAGCTTTATTTCTTTCTATATCACCTCCAGAACCAGATGGTCTTGAGGTAAAACCTAATCTATTCGTTATTTGAATTTCAAAACCAATGTAAATATCATTACTATTAAGTCGTTCAAGAGCATTACATATTTCATCTGGGAAGTAAATTCCATCTTCATTATTTGGATGTCTAGCTAATATTTCTCCAATTTTTTCGTCAGTTACTCCAACTCTATCACATTCAATCGCCAACTCTCTTACAGTATCAATCCATGTATTTAATATAGATTCATCTATACTTCCATCAGATTCTAATCCAGGAATTAAATTGAAATTACTTAATAAATTATATGAATATTCTAGGAATGTTTTCTGACTTGGTTCTTTATTTTGTTGAATTTCATCTTCTGTTAATTCACGATTTTTTGGCACATACACATTCTTAATTAGTTGAATAAATAGTTGTGGGTCTTTTGCAATTGCAGAAAAAAGATATTTCGGTTGCACTCCAAGGCCTGTAGAATCAAAAACAAACAAATATTTCAGTTCGATTTTTGCCATTCTATCCGAATCTATATCTTCTTCTCTTGAAAAGATATCATTAAATACATGGGCTAGACCATTACTATCAAGTTTTAAATTAGAATTTTCAACATAGTCCGACAACGATAACCTCTCCAATGTATTTATTATCAGTTCAATATCGAGTTTAAGTATACCATCCATATGACCCAAAATATTTAGTACGGTAATTGTTCTTTTGAAATGTATTAATTTGGAAATACTATATTTAATTTCATCTAAATCATTGAAGTATATGGAATTAAAGTGTTCCCAGTAATATTTTTCAATATCTGGTATTTTATTATCTTCAATAAATTTCCAAAGCTTTAAATTAAATCTTAGCGCCAATAGATATTTTGCTAAACTTTCATTGTCATATTCTCCACTAACTTTTAATTCTTTAAAGGTTTTAAGAGATTTTTTTTGACTATTTACTGACTCCATTGCAAATACATAACTATATGCGAAGCTCATCTCCTCTTTCTTTTGAGATTTTAGTAGTACATATATTTTCTTTTTATCTTCCTCTGACAAATTAATACATGCTAAAGGATAACCAACAAATCCAGATGTTTCAGCACTTACTGACATTTCAATGACTTTTTCAATTGAATACACAGTTAGAACTTTTTCAATAAATTCTTTTCGTTTCGAATTAATCTCTTTGTGTCTTTCATCACTGCTTAATTTAGGGTTTCTTCCTTCCATTGGTACTGGATGATGACCTAATAAATACTCATTTGAGAGTATTATATCCTCTGGGTTAAATAACTCGGCGACTTTTTGAGTTTCAGATAGAATATTTTCAGGGATAGCCCAGTTGTACTTGGTATGTGTTCTATGTTTGCCAATCACTTCTCTGAATGCATTATATAATTTCGCCTTGTTTTCTTGATTAGAAATGTCTACTTTTTTTAAAGTAGCAAGGAATAAATCGATGTTACTTTTCTTTAAACAATCTAATTTTGATATTAAAGTAAGGATTTGGTTAATGTCCTTATTTTTTTCAATCAATTCAATCATTTTATTAGTAGCGAAATCTCCCATTTCATAAACCTCAAAACTTGTTCGAGATATTTCATTCGTTTCGTCGAATAATCTCCATTGCATTTTATGAGTTGGTGTTGCATGGTCGCTACCTCTTTTGAACATTAAGGTTTCAAGTAATTGAAAACCAATGACAGGAAATTTATTTGATAAAATACTTAGAATCTGCTTCCTTTCATCAAAGGAGGCATTAGTTTGAGGATACCATGCTTTAAAGATGCTTTTTAAAGTATTAAAAGGAGTGTTCATAGTTGGTAATTTCTTTGGAGTAACTTCAATCAACTGACACAGCATCAAGCAAACTTTTGGTAACAAATGAGGTATCCAAGCTATACTTTCCAAAGACCACAATAGAAATGGCAAATCGTTTGAAGAACCAATTATACCGCCTTCTTCTTCTTCGAAAAAGCCCAATACTCTTTTATCATTTATTATTGTTTGAATTTGATTAAGAAAAACCTCAGGAGAGGCTTCTGCTAGTAACATTAAATTATATCTGAAAGACCTATATAAATCAGGATTAGCATTATCAAGAATTTCAACAACTATTCCATCTACAAATAATTTAGAGTCACTTATTGCTGATACCCCGTATTTTTTTCCAAAAACCGATAATATTATAAGAGTTTCTGCAACTCCCTTTTTTATTTCACTTGAATATTTAGGTAATGCATTATATAAAGGCGCCATGTATCGCTTATCTGATGATAGTTGATACTTCGGATGCTCTTCTGTTAAAACCTTTATACATATTCTTTTAAATTTCTTTAAATCTTCCTTCGATATATATTTAGCTAAATAAACCCAAGTATCTGAATGAGATATTAATCTCCATTTTTCCCCAATATTGTAAATGGGACTTTCATTACTAAACTCTAATTCTTTGAGAAATTTTTCATAATCTGAATATTTCTCTCCAGAAATCTCCTCAATTATTTCCGTATCAAATTTAGAATTTGAATTAAATCTTGCTACTAATAAAAAAGGAATGAATTTAATATAATCTGGATTATCTAACCAACTTGGCCTCTTTGAAGAAAACTCCAAACTTCTTCTCAGAACAGAAATATTTCTTCCAGAATTTTTAGACAAAAGTCTTGCTTTTTCTTTATCTATACCCATAAGAGCCAAACATTCTACTAATGGTTCTTGCCTTAAAATCGGCAAAGTTATTAACTTACTTTTAGCTGAACAAAAGCTGTTACTAACCGCAACTACAACTGTATGACCATTTGTAATTGCTTTGTTTAATTCAAGATATTCCTCATCAAATTTTGGCAATAATATTAAAGGGCTTTTGTATTGAATCAAACGATTGAAACTATCTCTATTTTCAACTACTATAGTTCTTGATTGTATACTATCTCTTAGGTTTTCTTCAAAAGTCTGCAAGCTGGCTAAAATAAAAGCTAAAGAACCTTCTTTGGTATTAGCCTGAACATGAGTAATTGATGGACTTTCACTTAAGATTGCAACCTTCAATTCTGAAAATTGAGATTGCCTGGAATCAACTAACAGGTTTTGCGGAAATTTCATTGCCCCTTTAGTTGCCCAGTCGTTCCAATAATCATCTGCTGAATAAACTCCGTTTACTGGTTTGCCTAAATGTTTAGCTAGCCAAATTTCTACAGAAGGAGCAATTTCTAGCCAATGTTCGATATCTACGGCATCATAGCATCTCACATCAGCCCAAAACCCTTCATTATTCTTATCCTCTGCCCAAGATTTGGTTTTTGTCCATTTTTTTGCCGTAACATTTATGTATGCAGTCTCTTTAGGATTTTTGCCTAATGGGTTTACTTTTCTTTTTTCATAATCCTCATCAGCTTTTTTTTTCTTTTTTTCTGTTACCCCAAATTCCCAAACTGAATTGCCCGCAGGAATAAATAGATTACCTTTTTCTGTTTCTAATACCCCATCATAACCTCCAACTTGAACGTCATCACCATACGGAAATTCGATTTTTTTTATATGCTCTATTTGTACTCCTGCAAATATTAATTTTCGGATTAATAATGGTAGAGTGCTTTTGCATTCCAAAGTATCTGCCCAATGTTTTATGTCCGTTGAAGTAATATATTTCATATGCTAATTTGTTAAACTTAGGGTCAATTTTTATTCCATTTTAACACAGTCAATTTAAACTATTCAATATTTGTTTCCTTAGGACACATTAATGTCAACGTGTAACCATCGTTTTTGATAACCAGTCCTTACATATTACATCCTCGCTCCTATTGTGTTTTTAGATAGCTTTCGGGTTGTACCGATACAAACTCTATAACTATTTCTTGTCCCTTTGTAATACGCATTTCATCAATGTTAACAAGATAATCTTCCGTTTCTGCTGCTATTTTAAGTAAGTTAGCATAATGCTTTAGTAACTCCGAGATTGCTTTATGTATGTAACTCGATTCAATTCTTACAGAAGTATAATATCCAGAAACTCTAGGATGCATCAAACAATGTACAATGCCTGAAATACTTTCTTTATTAATATTTGTACCAGTAATTTTATGTGTTTCTTCATCTTTTGATTCAATGAAAATTTCAACAATATTTTCTAATTCATCGTCTCTCAAATTGTTCGAATTACTTATCTTTTTCATTTTAAGATTAATCATTTCAAAATGAACAAATTCATATCGAATATAATATCTGAAACCTGTATAGGATTCAAGTTTAATAAAATCTAAATATTCCTTTAATTCTTTCTTTTCTGTACGGCCTATTCTTTTTTCTATAAAAGATTTATATTTGGTTTTTGAGCCAAATAACTGAGATGCAAAATCCGAGGTCTTAAAAACTTTTACAGTAAAAGCATCATTTTCGGTCATTTGTGCACATAAAATGCTAACATCGTTTTTCTCCCAAAAATCTATAGTAATTGGATTTAAAACATCTTCAGTTTGGAATTTCCTAGCGCTATGGTAAGCATGATAGAATGAGTAATCATATATTTCCCAAAGATTATGGTTCTTTAGTTTAAGAAGATTTTTGTACTGCTGTAATGAAAGTTCCTTCAACGTATTTTCATCTGTTCCCCAATCATCAAAGCTCATTCTTATTCTATTTTCACTTAAAAAAGCCAGAAATTCTAATTTTCTTTCTATTTCATAGTCTCCATCTAAAAATTCCCTCTTGATTGTTTTCCATATTTCTTCATTTTGCTTTTGAACTCCATTATTTTTTTCTTTAGACAACACTCTAGCTATGAACTTTGATAGTGTTTGCAGAACTGTTGTTGAATATGTATTATAAATTTCTGCCTCATTAAAAATAATTAGCAAAACCATAATCACAGATTTAACTCTATCAATATTATCTGTATTATAAAAATTAATTCTATCTAAAATATTTTGAGTTTGACCAGATTGTAAAGCTCTTTTTAAAGAAATAAACTTATTGTCTGCTTTAAAAACATCTTCAAATTCAGTTGAAGAAAGTTCATTTTCAATTATTTTTTGTTGAAGAAGCTTTCTTAGGTTACTCCCAAATTTTATAGAAGTATATTCTTCAGTTTCATTACCTTTTCCAAATAAAACTATAAGTGTTTTCGCCAACAAAAGATTCTGGTGATAACCAAGGTTATTTAGTTTACCCAACTCAACTTCTTCGGCCAGAGATGAAGATATTTTATACTTACTATAATCAGGCACGTAGCTTCCACCACCAAAATAGAGCCTTGAATTCCTCAAAATATCAAATGAACCGTTGTTGTTATCCTCATTCTTTACTTCTTCTAATTCACATAGTTTTGTTTCTGGGTTATATGGTAGCAAATCTGACCAATTATTATTAAGGAATTTAATGGCCGATGGGAATGCCATTTTTAAGTATGTAAAATTGAGAAAGTCATTAGTATTTAATTGGTCTGGTAAAGAATGAAAATCAAAAACTAATTGATTTACTAAACGTTTTAATCCTCTATGATTTGAAATATAATCGTCGAATAAATTATCTTTTCTATAGATTGCTTTTGTTGCTTTTAAAATGAAATCTTCTTTAAGTCTTAGGTCTGAAATTTTCAAAAATTCAGCAAAATCTTCTTTTAATTGTGTCTTATCGATTTCAGGTAGGTATACTTCTAGCTGGAAAAACTTATCTACGAAAGTATGGTCGGAAATATCATTTTTTTGCATTAAAATGTTCAACACATAATCTTTATCCAATGCCATTATAAAAATGAAGTTTTTAAAATTGGCGGTATTCCTAACTAATTTTAAAACTTGTAAGACTTCCTTATTAGAAAGTCTATCTAAATCGTCAACAAACACAATAAACTTTTTATTTAAATCTTCAAGAGTTGAATTAATTTTTTTGTAGGTATCGTATGAGGAACTATCCGAAAATGAAGGACTATTGATTGTCAAAAACTCCTTAATGTTCTTATTCTTATATAACTTTAAAAGTTTTTCAGAATAATTAAGAATCTGATTTGAAAGTTGCCCGCTATATTTACCAATCTCTGAACTTAATTGTTTAAAGAATTCAGAAATAATATCATTTTCATTATGATTTAGATAAGGTGAAAATTTAATATGAAGTGTTTCTTTTAGCGGTGTTTGTTCAAACTCTTTCTCCATTAAAGCAATTAGACTAGATTTTCCATTACCCCAGGGACCAACTATACCAATTGTAAAGGATTTTTTGAAGTTTGACCTTTCTAAATATGATATCAAATCTTTAGCTCTTTTCTTGTAGTTTAATTTATCTTGAAATTCCGATTCAATCGGGTCATCTGCTACAAATGGATTGATTGTAATTGCCTCTTTTTGTTTTATTATATACTTTTTGAGAAGTCTTAGTAATATAATAAATGTCGAGATTATTATTGGTAAGCCCAAAAAGTCTATATAATAAAAACATGTAGACTTAATAGAGATAAACTGCCATCCATTACAATAAATTGTAAACCTTAAAATTGAAAATAATAGTACTGCTAAAAAAATTGAATGAAGTAAATTAGATGATGGTTGATATCTTTTTAATTGAAATTTGTATACTGAGTAAACAATGGCTATAAATCCTATTAATAGAAACCATACAACACTTAATTGTTCTAATGATTGCTCTTCAACAGTTAAGTACTTTGTTATAAATATATTTATGCGATTTTTAAAAACTAAAAATAGAATTATTAGAACAACATAAGAAAAAATAGTCTTTGTTATTTTTGAATTGAAAATTTTATCTAATAGTTCTATCATTAAATTTAGATTTTATTTTAATAAAAAAGCTTCTGAATATTCTATTGATTTTTAAAATTAATTCTTTGGTTTGTCGCCAATAAAAATACATAAATTTAATAAGTATATTTTACGGAATACCGTAACTAATAGATAAGCTGAAATAATAATCCCATTACACTCCCCTACTATCGTCGGCTCATAAAAAATGAGTGTTCCATTACCCTTTCAGAACAGATTTTTAGAAGAAAAAATTAAAGAAGAAGTAGTGCTAATTACTTTGCTTTTCCCAATAAAATTACATAACGCAGGACATTATAGTACAAAAAGGCTCGCGTAGTATAGTTTATAAAAAGTTAAGCTCAAGATAATTCTGGCTTATATAGAATATATATAATTAACTATAATCAAACCCAAATCTTACCAAAACTAATACTATGAAGTGCGAGGTAATTTTATCGCATGGAACCCATCAAAGATTTGAGATCAGGATGGCAATGAGGTAGTTCGGATTTTGTGCCGCTGAAAAAGAAAAGAATGCCTAGTACAAACGCTTTAATCCCTTTAGGCATTTATAGCATAGTGCCATTGCCAATCATGAACTAGTCCTACTTATAGCTATGCCCTAAACTCTCTATAAGCTAGGTCTGTTCCTAGCAGCCCCTATTCCTTCAAGCTATCTTAATCTAAGTTAATTAAAAAAAGTGAGCCCACGCGTTGTATATGGTGTTCGCATTTAGTGAGTGTCCTAGACCTCACCTTGCGGGTGTACAAGCACCCTCAATATTTGAATTGTCAGTCTACAATAAGTTCAATACCTGCTTTCTCAGCTTTGTACTTTATCTTCGTCATTAAATCATAATAACTCCAATTCCGTAAGACAAACTCCTCCTCTTTGGCTATTCCAATCTTATTCTCCTGATTGACCAATAGCAGCGTTCCCACCTGATGCTTAACGCAGAAGTCGATAAGTCTCCTGCTATACACATGTATCCGATGGCGTACATACTTGTTTTCCATATCATGAAACTTGTCCACTGCCTTTACTTTTCTTGTGGTTCCTTTACCTGATCTGGAATAGCTTGCTCCACCCTGTGCTCTTTTCCTCGATGCCTGTATGGCTAGCCTTCTGTACAAGAACTCTTCTCTAGTGCCTATAGTAAGCTTTGCGGTATTGGTTTTTACGACAATGGGATATTCCAGCGACAAGGATGCCTCCGCTATCAGTTCTGGTCTTAGGCAGTGTTCTTCTTTTTCAATTTCAAAAATCGGTAACCAAAAGATTTTACCCTCCTTTAGTTTCATGTTTGACATACATAGCTTGGTTTTTCCTTGTAGTACCCGTTCCAACAACACCCGTTTGTCCGTATGGTCATTCCCTAAATATGTCTTAAAAGGAATCTGAAATAAGCGAAAGGTAAATGCTTTTTTCTCCTCGTCATAGGCTAGTCCTCTTATACCCTCCAAGCTAAAGGGAAAAGCCATATCCCTTCGAAAGTTTTTTAAGGAACGTTCCCCTCTCCAGTATTGTGGTCT
>TARA_R110000868_G_scaffold402416_1_pt1 | contig 10591 bp, 16 predicted proteins | sample TARA_R110000868 | Tara Oceans TARA_R110000868 (sample SAMEA4397489) | marine metagenome | biome: Polar Biome; feature: [SRF] surface water layer (ENVO:00010504); material: water (ENVO:00002006), including particulate matter (ENVO:01000060) such as... | depth 5 m | reverse complement strand
CATAGCCAATCATGTTGCCGCTTGTTACCGCGTCAAAGATTGCAATAGACGTAATCGTTCCCCATGATCCAGCCGCTACAGGCCACTCAATTGCGGCATCATTTGAGGCCGTGTTGCCAGTCACGGTAAATGTGGCTGACTTGCGAACATACGCCCCAGCGCCTACGACCTCAGTGCCGCCGCCGCCTTCATTTGGGATGGCCGTGAATAGGCCAATATACCACGAAGTGGGCCGCGTGGCGCTGTTAGCGGTCAAGAGCCACGTTAGAACAGTCGTTTCAAATGTATTCGTTAGCGACATTTTGTTTCCCTCATTGATCCGTTAATAGCTTTTTATCTGAATACGGCGACCAGCACCGCCAGACGTGGCCAATTCACTTTCTCTGTTTATACCATCAATAGCGCTTTGATACAACGCCGCCCACACTGCCATCCTTGCGTCATCTGTTAAATAAGGGGCGCTGTGAATAAGTGTGCCGTATAGATAAGCGTCAGGATGATATGTTAAAATCCAGTTTGCTGTGTTGGTGCCGCTTAAATATGGAAGGCGTGAGTAATAAACCATTTCAAGATCGTATGTTGCATCCGGCGTTGGGAATACCTCAATGTTTCCATCTGTAAATGTATAAACCTCTGGAATGCCCTGCGTGTTTTGGGATTTTTGTCTACGTTCAGACATATCGCCCTGACCCACCAAATACAGGCTGCGGGTGTCGTTGCTGGTAATGCTAAGACGGATAGCCTCATTGAAATCCGCTGGTAGTGCGCTGTATTGCGTATCTAATTGGGCGGTAGAGCGTTTTTCCAAGCGCCAATGCCGGATGTTCCTGTTTAGGTCAGCCTCACACAAGCTAATAAATGAAGTGATAACAGACGTTAAATCTTCCCTATCCAAGAAGTTTGCAACGGTTGTTTGAAGTTCTGCATATGTAGTAATGGCCATTTAGCTCTCCAATAAACTTCTGCGCGGGCCACGTTTTGGCTCATTGTTGTTTTCATCAAGATAATTCAAAATGCCGCCCGTTCCTAGTCCAAGCGGAAGCATGAATGTCGGAATGCCTTTGTCCTTAACAGCTTGGCGAAACTCCGGCGTTAAACGGATGCCCATAGTATCAAACCGGCCAAAGTCATTTTCAGTAGGAGCAAGCTTAATCATTTCCGGCTTTATGTCTTTATCATACTTGCTGAGAAGACCGCGCAAACGGTTTTGAACATCGCGCCGGTAAAAATCAACAGTGCCTTGCTTGGGGTCAGACATATTACCACCAACTTTACCAATTGCGTTTTCAGCATATGGAAAAGTTAAGTAATCAACGCTGTCATCATTCACAGCGTCCATTAAGGAATTTCTTAATGCGCTATCAACCCATTTATTCTGCGACGACATAAGCGGGCCAGTATCTTGAAACCCATCTGGAGTAATCGTGCCATAGGAGCTTCTAAGTATATCATTTTTTTGGTTTGTTAATTCAGTTAATTTTTCTTTGTTTGCAAGAGCGCTTTCAATTGCATCTGAAATTTCTGTTTTGAAATTGTCTGGAACCCAATCAACTTGGTTTTCCGTTAAATATTGCATGGCAATTTTTTGAGCATCTGGATTATTAATCCATCTTGCATTACCTTTCATGGATGATGTATTATTATATAACTCAAACAATTTTTCTTGATCCGGAGTCCATTCTTTACTGTAGCTGTTACTATCCAGAAGTTCTGTAACGTTTAACTCTTTTGCTTTTTTACCAATCCAAGAAGTTTCATCTTTAATCTTCTTGTTTATATCATAGATTTTGCTTTCGTATGCCAATCTTGGAAGCTGAAAATCAAAGTCTAACAAGCCGAAAGCGCTTCGTGTTCCTCTATTAACAATATCTTCAATTACCCAGATTTTGCGCTGTATGTCGTTAGCCTCTTGGGAAGCAATAGTATTTCCATAACTTTTGTTTGATTTAAACTCATCTAAATTTTGTTGAGCATCAGATTGTATCTCACCAATATATCTAGCAGTTTTTCCATCCGTGGTTGGATAGTCTGCTTGACGGGTATGATACATAAGACCTTCATCGTAATCTTTAAAATGACTACCGCCAGCCGTTTGAGTTTGTTTAATACGGCCAGTGGGGTCTTCATATTGATTCATATTCTCAGTGTAATTTGAGCCGCCCTCTGGAAAATATTCAGGAAATCTTGTGTCGTTTGGGTCAAATGAGCTTGGTGGATTAATTCCAAACCGGTCTACAAAATTTTCTGGATCGTAATTGAAGTCATTTTCAAGTCCCTCACGAACACGCATTCTCAATTCTTCATTTAAAGCGTCTTCACCGCCATACATATCTGCAAGAACTTCTTCGTTATTATTAAAAAACCTGACGTCATCTCCGTCAAATTTTACATAATCATAAACCCCAATCTGATCTTCAGCTAAACCAGTTACTTCCATAATTTCTTGAAGATTTTCTTCACTAAGGTTATTTACAGGAAGATAATCGTTATCGCCATAATTTATGTCATCCAACAACATATCTTGGTAACTTTGCATTTCTTGCCAGACAAGAGGTTGATCTTCCATTGCCGCATTAACAGCGTCATCTACATCTATGTCAAAATTATTTGCGCCAAGCGTTCCCTCTGCTTCAATCCCATATTTTTGAAGCCGTGGGTCATTGTTTTTAAGGTAATTAACAAGTTCAGCTTGAGTAACCTTCTTGCCTTTAAAGGCATCATTCATGCCAGACCATTCAAGTTCGTCTTCTTTTGCGCCACCCTTTAAAAGCATGGCTTTCATTTGGTCATATGTGCCTTTGCCTTGATTTAGTCTTTCAGCCGCCCGTAGTGATGGGCTGTAAAGTTCTGCGCGTGTCCTTATCGGTGGCCCGCCGTTATCACCAATACCGCGCGTTACTTCAGCGCCAACGCCTTGAGTGTTTGACGGCAAGCCGCGACCACGAACAAATTCAAGATCACCACCAAGAAGTGATTTAGTATTTGCCATTGCTTCACGCGCTACAAGATCAGCGGTATCAGCCGCCATATTTCCGCCAACACTTAAACCAAGCAAACCTTCTTGCATTGCCTGTGCCATAGGAATGGCTCCAGCTTTGTATGCCGCAACAGGAATAGCTGCTCCTGAAAGCTCAGACAGCATATCGCCAGCAAAAGCCAAGCGCTCCCAGTTATTTTTGTCAGGAGAAAGCATACCCTGTGATGCGGTTGCAGAACGTTCTAATCCTGTAACTGGGTTTATTTCTGATGCTAACCCCATAATTTGTGGTGTTGAATTGCCAGCACCCAAGTAATATCTAGCGGCCTCACTAAGGGGCTGATCTATGTTTTCTTTTAGCCATTTTCTACGATCTTGGCCGTTACCAAGTAAAGCATCAAATATTCCCATTATTGCTTACCTTTACGCGCCATTTTGATAAGAAACTCTTTTTGACTGGCACTAATGTTCTTTAGGTTTTCTGGCTTATATCCATACTGCAAAAGTATTTGATCTGCCTCAGATGCTAGTGCTAATTGATCTTGTAGCAATGATTGAGGGATTTCCCCTATGGTTTGTTGAGGCATTGCCACAGGAGGGCCTTGAACGTCCCTAGTATAACCAGACCCCATATTAACGTCAGCGGTGTTATATAGGTTTGCTAACGGATTTATTGCTGGCTCTGCTTTTATAGCCGGTACTTGAGCTTGGACTGGTTGTCCATAAGCGTTTGGCATATATTGCTGGTAATCTCCGCCCATGTAGCGTTCCTTTGGGCTTGGGCTAAATTCTCTTTCGTTCTGAGAGCCATACGGCGACACAGCGCCACCAGTTAGTTTTTGAAGCATATTTGATCTACCGGCTATTCTGTCACTAATAAAATTATTACCTTTAAAAGTATCTCCGGCTTGGTTCATGCCGCCGCCATCTTGGATGTCTATATACCAAGGAACATATTCACGGGTTTGAGGGTTGTAATAGCCATAAGACTTATCTTTAAGCGTATATTCCATCATCTGATCGCCGGTTAGGTCTTTTGATGCAGCATCACGCTTACCCATAAAAGAAGCTTTGCCACCAAGGCCAAGTTCGTTGGCAGTTTTCCCGCCAGCAACTTCCTTGCCTTGAGAGCCGCCCTTACCGCCGCCGCCGCCATCCATACCGCCGCTCAAGTAAGCCTTGGCTAATCTTTCAGACTTTTTACCTTTTGGATTTGGTTTAGTTTCTAATGAATACGGCTCATAAGGCTCAGTTTCTTTGAAAAGTCCCATAACAATCCCCTTAGTTTGAAGGGACTATATCACACATATTTTCATTATGCGATACCTTTGAGGCCCCGCTTTATTGGTTCGCCCCATTGAGTGTCATCCTTGCGACCAACAGCCAGATAACGAAAAGCATCTGCGCCATGTGAAGTCCAATCGTGTAGCGGTCTTCCACGCCACGTTTTGAGCCTTTCATCAAACTCTCTACGGTATTGGCGCAATGCCTCAATCCCTCTGCCGCAACTTTCCTCATCAAACCAACATTGGCTAATCATTGATCTTGCAGCTTGAATGCCATCCTCAATAGATAGGCTTGGGCAAATAGTAACATTCTTAATGCCCAGCGCGTCTAGTGTTTCCAATCGGCTCTTGCCGGTGCCAAGCTCTTTAACACGGACATCGTGCGGTAATATATGCTCAGAATAGTGATAGCCTTTTTCGCTAAGAACTTTGGCGTAATGATCTAGTCCCACTCCGCTGTTTTCGTAGTAATCAATAATCCGTATTTCTTTTCCAACAAATTGGGAAAACCAAATAGCCGTACTATCGCCAATACCTAAGTCCCAGCTTGTTGTTACACCAACCGCCGTATCATACCTAACAACGCCAATGCGATCATCTTCTAGGACGGCTTTCATTTCTTGAGCATAAAAGGCACCCATAATAGCCGCTTCAAATGAGCATTCAAACTCCTGATCGTAACGATCATCCCCCATTGTGCGTTTAGCTTCTAAAAGCTCATCACCGTCAAGAATGTCAGTGTCAGACGCTTTGAATATCCCGCACCACCAATCCTTGTGGCTCTTTGCATACTCATAAAGCTCCCAGAACTCATTTTTCCCTTTTGGGGTTGAAATGAATGTGCAGCGGCCTTTCCTGTCGGCCAGAGCAGGGCGAATGACTGTTGGCCAAGCTGATGCAGGGAAGTCGGCCATTTCGTCACAAACCACGCTATCAAAATACAGGCCACGAATAGCGTTGTAATTGTCAGCACCAAACAGCCGGAACCTTGCGCCATTAGGAAAGTCTATGCGAAGCTCACTATGGTTTACTTTGATATTTGGAATATCTCTGGTGTATTCTAAAGCATAATCCCACGCTACAGCCTTAGATTGGCTCAGATATGGGGCTATGTATCCTACCCTTACATTATCTCGTTTAACTTCAAAACAGTCCCGTATGAGGTCATTGATGGCCGCTACGGTCTTACCAAAGCGTCTATGGGCGACTAATACCGCAAAGCGTTCTGATCTATTGTGAAACTCATAAGCTTGATTGCGCGGTTTATACGCTATTTCTACCGTTGCCATTTAATAATAAACTCATGCTCACCTTGATCGCCGGTTCCAGTAACTTGTAGTGGAAGCACCTTGCCCATTAATGTCATAAAGGCCGCTGGGTTTTCTCCGGCTTGATACTCCAGATAAGAAACCATTCCTTCTTTGCCTAACTTACCGCCGGCACGTTCTGCGGCTTCAAGGATTGCGTCTTTGAGAAGGCGTGTGCTTTTATTCGTTGACCCTTTAGGTCTACCCATACCAGCGCGTGGGGGTTTTACACCAGATTTCACTACTTTAGTGGTTTGTTCAGCTTCGGGTTGCATAATCCGTCCTTAACAGGGTGCGTTTATATGTGGTGCATTATATGCTATTATATACACTATGGAAAGCCAATAAAAAAGACCCCCGTGGAATGTTACATCACGGGGGTCAGTTCAGGCAGTAACAACAGGGAGGATGTGTGTCTGCCAACCCCATTGTAGCACTTCAGGTAGGAATAATCTACATTGCTTCCATTCGCTTTGCAAACCCTATTGCTTCACGGTATGGTGCAAGGTCTTGATCCGTAATAAGGCCGCGCTTTACAAGCTCATCTGCCAGCTTACCGTTAACGTATGTTTCGCAAACCGACTCACCGCGCTTGATACGATTGGCGTTGATTTTAAACGCATCAGTTCCGCCTTTGTTATCGCCGGTCATATCTTTGAACTCAAGACGCTGTGGAGCAATCTGTTGCGCTGCTTTTGATATTTCCTTTGATGTTGGCCAAGTTCTACTCTCTAGGTTTTCAAAGATAGAAACCTCAAATTCCTCAAACCACGACCCGTAATTTTTGTTAGGAGCTAGTGCATTGATGCGTCCAATGAGGAACTCCACTTCGCTTTTCATTGCCTCTGGGTTTGAAGCCATAGCTCTTGGTGGGTTAAGGCGGCTTAACATTTTCATTGTCAGGCTTTTGATTTGTTCGTTACGCATCGTATTTCATCCCCATTTCTTTGAATAGTTTTTTCATTAGAAGTCCCTGATCTTTAGAGTTCTCAGCTTCCATTTCAATCTTATCATCATAACGCTCTTGATTAAGCCACGTTGTTGGATGTGGGATAAACTTTACGTCCTTACCTTCAACGCTTGCAGCATACGCATCCGCAGAAGATATAATATAATCAGCATCCGTCTTTTCAATAGCTTTTTCCCACGCCTTTTTCGCTGCACCTTTTCCAACCTTTCTTGGATAGACTGAAAAGAACTCATCAAATTTGATGAATATATCTTGTTTACTTACAAGGTTATTACTTACAAGGTTATTGGCTGGCAAATTTTGCCACCCCCCCCTAGCAGATTTTGCTACCCCACCTAGCAAATTTTGCCACCCCCCAGCTTCAGATGCGTTCTCAGGAGTTCCAGTAAGTTCCAGAACAAAATTGTTGGATGTTTGCTGGCCGTCTGGCCGGTATGAATGCTCTATGCGTAGCAAGCCAATTTCTTTCAGGTGGTCAATCTGCATCTGCACAGAACGCTTTGACATTTCACAGCACTCAGACAAACGCTTTAGGCTTGGGAAACAGCGGTTTGTTTCGCCGTTGTGGTGATCTGCTAACCAATACAGGACAATTTTGGTGGCTGGCTTTAGCCCCTTTTGCTGCATTGCTATTGCGGTCATGTAGTGAGACATATTTTACCCTTTCTTATTTGGGCAAGGTCTGTTATTTTGACCTTGCGGATATGCTGCGTTTCAACCTCTTTTATACAGCATTATTCCTTTTTTGCTATAGCCCCCTGCTTGGTCAGGATACGCACTGCGATAGTGGGGGGTTTATTTCACGCCATTAAATAATCAGACAAGCGCTCAATTGTTGAGTATCTTGGATCAGTCTTTCTTGCCATAATTTGGTAAAGGACTGGCCGTGATACTCCTGTGGCCTTTGATACAGCCGTTAGATTTCGGTCTTCTAGCTGTACGCGCATTGATTCAATGCTTAAAATGTATTTTTCGTTCATTGTAGTCCCCAAATGATTTTTTTCATATTTAACCTTTACAGATATAAAAAGGTAGTGTAAATACTAAATAGCAAAAAAGGAGCATTTAACATGACAACATATGAAAAAGAACAGCTTATTGGCGAAATGTATCGGTTATTAAACCGTCATTATACAGCATTGCGCAAGCAGTATTTATCCCAAGATATTACTCTTGAGGAAATGGATAGGCATAATTTCCCAATCGGGGCAATTGATATGTTGACCAAATTAATTCGTGAATTTGAAATAAATTATGAGGCTGCGTAAAAGATGACATTTAAAATTGAAAAAAATATACCTATGAGTGTCACCCCATCAACGGCAAAGTTTTTAGTTTTAAACGATATGGCGGAAGGGGACAGTTTTATTTTGACATATGGTGAAACACTGGCCGCTAGAAGGGCCGCATGGAAATGGAAACATAAAATTATTATTCGTAAAATTAGCGACAGTTCTTATCGCCTTTGGAAATTATAAATTTTTATTTAAATAAGAGGGAAAAACAATGGAAGCGATTAAATCACTCATCAAAGCCCAAGGCGAAATGGGAAAAGCTATTAAGGGGGCTACGAACCCTCACTTCAAAAGCAAATACGCTGATTTAGAGTCTGTGATTAATGCAACAATGGCTGCGTTTCATGGAAATGGGTTTGGTGTTATTCAGCGCTGCGACAAGAATGACAATGGCCATTTTGTTGAAACACAACTCATTCACACATCCGGCCACATCTTTGATAGCCGCGTTTATCTTGTGCTTGGGAAGAACGATATGCAGGGCCTTGGGTCAGCGCTAACCTATGCCCGCAGATATGCGCTCTTAGGTCTTGCCGGAATTGCTCCGGAAGATGACGATGCAAATGCTGCGGTTGCAAACAAACAGCAAGCGCCAGCGCCGCAGGGATTTGATATTGATTTTAAGTTTAATGCCGCGTTGGAGTTTTACGATAACTGCAACGCAGAAAGATTTGAAGCAAATGAAAATAGATTTAAAAAACTAATCGAAAACACACAAATTAAAGAATGGCAGTATGATGAACTAATTGCCGCACATAACAAGCGTAAAAAGGAGCTTTCACTATGAAACAAATAACAATCGCAGGAAATGTTACAAAAGATGCAATATTGCGTGAACATAACGGAAACCACGTTCTTGGGTTTTCTGTGGCAGTCCAAGAAGGATTTGGCGCAAACAAAACAACTTTATTCTTTGATTGTAGCTACTGGGGTAAGGCAGCACAGGCCATTACCGACTATGTAAAAAAGGGCATAAAAATCAGCGTGTCCGGCGATCTTTCTCTTAGGGAACACAATGGCAATAAATACCTAACAATCAAGGCAACCGCCGTGACGCTGCTTGGTGGTTCTGCGCGTGAACAGTCGCCACAAGAAGTGCCTAATATTCAAGATGACGAAATTCCATTTTAATGAAAGAGAAAGCTAAAGCCCTAGTTGTTATGAAAAATGGACGATTAGAACCGGCAACACAGTATGACGCTGTGTTGCTGGAAACCTATGGCAACAACCAAGAGTTTGAGGCAACCCCAGTAAAGGGCCGCAGTAATCCACACCATAATCTTTATTGGGCCGCATTACAGGCTGTGGTTATTTCAACAAACAGGTGGGCAACAAAAGATCACCTACACAGTGACCTGAAAATGCTTTGCGGATACTACCACACGGTAATCAATGGAATTACCGGCCAGCTTTATTACGTTCCAGACAGCATTGCTTTTGACAAAATGGATCAACAAGAGTTCAGTCATTTTTTTGAATTAGCTATGGAGAAATTAAGTGGAGCAGTAGGCTATGACCCTCTCAAAACCAATTTATGAAAACAAAGCCGACTTTGACAACGAACAAAGGATGGCAAATTTTCTAGCTGAGAAATGGAACTGTCAAATGCTTCGTCAGAAAAAGATGTCGCAGTTTGATTTTATAGCTCATCGCAATGAAAGGCCGGTAGCGTTTCTTGAGTTCCGGCGTAGGCACCACAATATGCACGATTACAAAACCGTGATTATTTCCATGACCAAGCTAGTGGCGTGGCATTCAGCTAAAGGCATAACGGGTCTACCGTGCTTATTTGTTGTGGAGTGGGACGATTACATTGCCTATTCAGAAATAGATGATTTTGTGTCTCACGGTGATTTTCGCATTAGCAAGAAATCAAACAACCGGCGCAATGACTACGACGATCAGGAAGTTGTAGCGTATTACTTGACTGAACGATTTAAAATATTGGAGAAAAAAGATGTCCAATCTAACAAACCAACCGCCTCTTGGCCTTAAAAAGCCAAAGCCAAAAAAGAATGAAGCATATCTGAGAGAGGTCAGAAAAAGACCTTGTTGCGTTTGTGAACGCTTTGGAGAGGTTCAACGCAGCGAAACAACGGCACACCACCCCATCCATGAACGGTATGGATCAAGAAAAGTTGCTGATGAATTGGCAATTCCGCTTTGCGATGGACACCATCAAGGTATGTTTGATGATTCAAAAATAGCCATTCATAAAAACAAAAAGATTTGGCGGGAAACTTACGGCCCTGATTGGTCTTATTCTTTGTCAGTCCAAGAAACAGATATATAAAGAACAGGGCCGCGATCTGGATGGCAGTAAGTCTTTTGAGCTTTTACGCTGACAACTTGAGTGTCATTAGCGATTATAGGCCCTGCAATGCCGTCTAAAGCGGCTTTGATGATATTATCTATGTCAGGCTTACCTACGGCCCTAATGGCCCCGTATTCGGCCTCTAGGCGCTTCTTAGCAGACCATGACTTTGGTATGTCCATAAATGCAATAATTTCAACATGAACGGGGCGGTCTGTTGTTTCAAGGCCGCTCTTTTTCATTTCAGACCACGCTGCGGCTCCAATCCGCGCTTCATATAGGCGGGTTTGCTCCGGCGTGTATGCGTGGCCGGTTCGTGTAAATCGCGGTCTAGCCTTTCCTTGCGGCTGTCCTGATACATCTATTTCTACTTTGTTCATGGTTGCAATTTATCACCCGTAAATAAAAACACAATTATTTTATTTTTATGCTTTACATTGTC
>TARA_R110000868_G_scaffold126481_7_pt1 | contig 10594 bp, 8 predicted proteins | sample TARA_R110000868 | Tara Oceans TARA_R110000868 (sample SAMEA4397489) | marine metagenome | biome: Polar Biome; feature: [SRF] surface water layer (ENVO:00010504); material: water (ENVO:00002006), including particulate matter (ENVO:01000060) such as... | depth 5 m | reverse complement strand
TGTATATGTGCCTGATAGCGTGAGACTGGAATGTTCTTTTACTAGCTTCGTAATTAATAGTTGTTGTAGTGGAGAGTCGTCTATTACAATACTTCTTAATTTCATGGTTTGTTTTTTATAGGTTAATTTATTTGGGTTTTTTAGAACTACTCCTGTAATTACTTCTACAGATTTCAACGTTTTGATATATGGATTAATACCTGAAAATAGCATTCACAGAACGCTCCTTCACCGGCATTTTATCGGTAGATAGAAAATAGACTTGACCTCCTTGCTTGAATGTTGATATGGCAGCTAAGTTTGTTAAAGAAACATTATGTATTTCGCTTTTGTCATCAATAATTACTTCGCGACTTTTGGGATTGTAAATTCCAAAAATATCTGAATTATTCGCTATAAAAAGTGTTTCAATTTTGCCATTTAAAGCTGCTCCTATAATCACATCAATTTCATAGGATGTTTTTTGGGTATGGTACAATTCAGTATACTGCGTAAGTTTATCTGCAAGTGGTTTTTTGAAATAGGTAGCCACAACATTCCACGATTCTTGGTGTAATGCTTTCTTGTTTTTAAATTGTGGGTCACCAGCTATATTTTTGTTGATGATTATTGGGGAGGTACTTACTTTTTTGAAAATGTCGAACATATAATCAACCGAAGCCACCACCAAAGGGGTATTTTTGTCATTGATAACTTTCTTTAGGCCTTTGTCTATTGCCCTAAAGAAAGTTACAAGTTCTTTTTTGTCATCATCTTTTCCTTCGCCATACCCATGAAAAGTACCAGTATTATACATGTTCTGACCACTTCTAACTTGTAGCATTTTTGATGTATAGTCAAACCCCACTGCATCTTCTAATTGTTCAGGCGCAAAATTCTCAAGATGAACATCTTTAAATTGGTATCTGGAAGCTTTGTATAATTTTACATAATCCTGACTCAATTCTAGAATGTAGTATTCACCATCATTTTGATATAAGGGTAGTATCGGTATAAGATAAAAGTTACTGGCTATATAAGTGTGTACTTCAAATGGTATTGGCAACTGATAAAAACGCAATCCATCTTCAGGGGTCAAAAAAATTGCCAAGCCCTCCGATGGGTTCCGCCATAGGTCAACTCTATGAAGAAGTTCTTCAACTGGTTTAAGATATTCTTCTATTTCATCTTCGTTCATTTGATGTTCAGATAAATCATTCTGAACTTGATTAAGACATTGTTTAAGTAAAGACTGAGCTATATGTTTGTTCTGCTCTTTTCCTTTTTTATCCATCGGAAGATAAATAGAAATACAATTTAGGGCACGATTGTTTATTAGATTTTCAAATTCTTTTTGTGGTAGTGGATGTGTAGCTGTAGTAAGCATAATCAATCATTTTCAGCCAAATTAGGGATAGCTTTAAAGATTGAAAATGATTTGGATCAGTAGGAAACAAATTAATTTTATAAAATACAGTAATTAAAGAGCCTACTTTTGATATTTATTTAATTCAAAAACTTTACATCGATAAATTGTATTATAAAGTTTGAAGGATGAATAAGGTAGTTAATTGAAGAGAGAAAGCTTAAGTAAGTTTGCTTTTTTGTAAACACTTCTCTATAGATGCTAAAAGATCTTCTAATTCAAAAGGTTTAGTAAGGTAATCGTCGGCGCCAGCGTCTATTCCCATTCTAACTTCAATTTTTTCAGATTTTGCACTAAAGAAAATAAAAGGAATTCTTTTAAGGCGTGAATCTTCTCCTAGGTGCTTCAGTAAGGTAAAGCCATCCATTTCTGGCATTCGAAGATCACATATTATCAAATCCGGTTGATGAAGTTTTATTTTTTCCAAACCTGAATTGCCATTCGATGCTGTTACTGCAGCATAACCTTCGAGTTCTAAAAGTTCGGCAGTATTTTCTCTAATACTTTTATCATCTTCTATGATTAAAATTTGAATCATGGCAAAGGGGAATATGAGGTTAAAAGTAAAAGGGGTTGATTAAGATACAAAAAATTAATAAAAATGAAAGAATAATCTTATGTATATAAGAGATTTAAGAATTTAATAACCACTAAATTACTTAAACATGAAGCAAAATAATGATGTTTCTCAAATCTTTATAAGCAGCACTATTTTTTATTTTTGATATTTTTTGTGCCTACAATTATTTAGTAAAAAATAGTTTGGACAAAGTAGAAACGAATCATATCAATACTTCATTTTTCATAGCTAATTGTATCTATTGAGATAAAGTCATGATTTATATCATTTTAGCTTAGGTTGAATGTGACTTCCTTTATAAGACAATTAATTACTACCTAATAGTTCTAAAATGAATAGTATAAAATATATAGTAGTAACTCTGATCTTTATTTTGACATCTTGTGTGAGTCAGAAAAAGTATACCTCGCTACAAGATAGTCTGCAACTTTGTGAGAGTAGATTTAATAACAGCAAAAGTGAAAATTCTATTTTGGAAGTGAATTTAGCTAATGAAATAAATAGAGCTAAATCACTGGAACAACAAATGGAATATTTTAAAAGTACCAATACTGATTTATTGGCTCGGCTTTCAGATCTCTCTGTGGTAAGTAAGTCAGGGGGCAGAGAGTATTAAAATTTTTTTAGAAGCTTTGAATGAGCAGAATAAGTATATTAAAGACCTTACCACGTCTATGCAGCGAAAAGATTCTATTAACTTGGTTCTGGTTATGAACCTAAAGCGTTCTTTAGATGATTTTGATGATGAAGATATAAAGATAGAAGTTAAAAAAGGCATAGTGTATGTGTCTATATCTGATAAAATGTTGTTTAGGTCTGGCAGTTACGAGATTAGTAATCGCCCAGAGGAGGTTATAGGTAAGATTGCCAAGATTGTAAATGACCATAAAGAACTAGACATTTTAGTGGAAGGTCATACCGATACTGTGCCGATTGCGAATGAATGCATGTTAGATAACTGGGATTTGAGCGTAAAAAGAGCAACCTCGATTGTACGACTAATGCAAAGTAAATTTAATGTTCAGCCACAGAGAATGACAGTGGGTGGTCGTTCAGAGTACCTACCTAAAACTACCAATGAAACCAGTGAAGGAAGGGCTAAAAACCGAAGAACTGAGATTGTGATATTACCTAAACTTGACCAATTTTTTGAACTTTTGGAGCCACCAGTAACTGTAACTAATAATTAAGTGAGAAGTAATAGCATATGAAAATTATAAATAAGCTCACAGTACTATTATTTTTAGTAGTAACAACTAGTGGAATTTCTCAAAATATTAGTGAGCTTTATGATAAAGCCAATAAATCGGTGGTGTTGATAAAGACCTTACAACCTGAAGTATTCGGCCAAGGTCAACTAAAAACAATGGTTACGCTTGAAGGCCTTGGTTCGGGATTCATCATTTCGAAGGAAGGTGATATTATGACGGCCTCACACATTGTGGAGAATGCAGCAGTAATAAGAGTGGTTTTTTCTGATGGTGAAGAAGTTCCTGCAAAGGTACTATATTCCTACCCCATGGCCGATGTAGCATTAATTAGACTTACCGAGCCTAAAAGCACTCCATTAGCAGTTGTTGCCTTAGCCGATTCGGATAAAGTTAAGATTGGTGAGCAGGTTTTTGTAATTGGAGCACCCTTTGGTTTGGGACATTCACTTTCGGTAGGGTATATCAGCGGGAAATATTCAAAAAATAATATGTCAACTGGATTCATGCCTACAGAGTTCATTCAGACCGATGCAGCAATAAATGAAGGAAGTTCTGGTGGGCCCTTATTTAATATGAAGGGCGAAGTAATAGGGATAGCCAGTTTTATTGTTAGCCATTCCGACGGGTTTCAGGGAATATCCTTCGCCGTTACTTCTAATGTTGCTCAAGAATTACTCTGTGAAGGTCATCCTATTTGGTTAGGAATAGATGGCTATTTTGTTTCTGGAACTTTGGCTGAAGTGCTAAACTTACCTCAATCTGCTGAAATACTGGTTCAAAAGGTAGCAACGCAATCCTTAGGGGGAACATTAGGACTACGAGGAGGTTTTTATTCGATAAGTATTGAGGATCAAAAATTAGTAGTTGGAGGAGATATTTTGCTGAAACTAGATACTATTGCCCTGACTAATGAGCAAAATCTTGCTAAAGCATGGTCGTACTTACAAAGTTTAAGAGAGGGAAATACTATAAAAACAACAGTACTTAGGAAAGGGAAGATTATAGAATTAACAACAAAGATTCCTAAAATGTAAAAAAAAGCATCAAACTGATCTAGGTCATTTTACAAGGACTATAAGAGTGCTACTTTAGCTGTATAATTAAAGAAAACAACGTTCATTGAAAATATAGAAAAGAGATTTATTATTCTTTGTGAGTAATAAGTTGAAAACAAGAAGAGGTTATGAACATCTTTTTATACCATTTGAATTCTTAAAAAATTTAGCAATAAGTTGAAGTAAGGGTCAGTGTAAGAGGCGAAAAGGTTGAAAAATTTCTTCTAGGAAATCGGGACATTTCGGTGTTCCGATTTCTTTTAAAATATCAAAGTATTGGTAGGTGCTATCGCAAGGTAGTAGCTATCATAATAAAGTGATGAATGCCGTTGGTGTCCAAACGAATTGATTAAGACATTTTTGCAAAAAAATGATTTAAAAGATGAAAAAAGATAAGAACGAGATTTATTACCTTATGGAAAACAGGAAGTTTCGACTTCCTGTTTTTTTCTTTAAAAATCAACAGTAAAGTTTCTAAGCAGCAATGCCTTAGAGACAATAAAAAGGTGTTCGAGGAAACTTCTTTTAGCTTATCGCCCTATATACGGATGTTACGCTAGTATATTTCTATTTATGGCAATCGGTAAGTAAAAAGAGGAAATCAATGCCTTATAGAGGACTGAATCCCTGCAACGTTTCAGTCCTTTTTTAAACTATATTAGAAGAAGGGAGTTATTTTCGAAAGGGGATAATAACCAGAAAGGTTCGAATGGTTTTTTACTAACATCGCCCCTATATCATTTTATAATAAGATGACTCAAGGATAGATTGGAACTAAAAATACATTCGAGCTTTCAAAGGAAACAGGTATGCTACAAACGTACCTGTTTCTATTTTATATCATTCTAAAAGATTAAGTGCTAAGGGTTCTGCCGTTCTTCAAAAAAAAGATTGAAAATTCTGTTTTTATCGTTGTCGAATTGTTCAAGAAAAATATCTTTTTTTCGAGCCAAACCATCTTCCATAAGATAACTAAAGGGAATTAGTGTATCAAAACTTCTAAGAATTTCTTTAGTTATTGCCAAAATTGGTAAGACTAAGATCATTCCTGTGATACCCCACATAAAGCCACCAACAAAAAGGCCAAGAATTATAAAAAGTGGATTAATTTTTATACTTTGCCCCATTATATTAGGAGAAATAAAATCACCTTCAATTTGTTGTACGGCTATATAAAGACCAACAACGCCCATAGGTTGCCAAATGTTATCAGATACCATAAGCATATAAAAAAGTGGTAAAATGCCTCCAATTGAGGTTCCTACATAAGGTATAATTTCAAGAAATCCAGCAAGAAAACCCCAAAAGAATGGGTGCGGAACACCAATTAACCATAATCCTGATCCAATTAAAAGGCCAAGAATAATAATTACCAAGCCCTGGCCCAACATATATCGTTTTGTAAGGTTCTGTATTTTGTTTAATAATATGATTATAGCTCCTCTTTTATTTGAATTTACTTGAGAGAGGAAAAAGTTTTTAAAAGCAGTACGGTATAATAACATAAAATAGGTGATGACTACAATTAGCACCATATTGGCCAAAGTGTTGGTGGTAGATTGCAGGCTACCTTGAACAAACCCGATGGAAATGTCGGATGCAGCCAGAATATTATCAGAGATCCAACTGGAAGTGGCATTATCGTCTAAATTAAATTTTTGATCGGACCAATTTGAAAGTGTTAGCACCACTGAATTAATCCGCTCGCGAACAGATGGGAGGTTAGAGAACAATATTCTTGTTTGGTTGAAAAAGAAGAAGAGAATGGCAAATAAGGGTATTACAGCCAAAATATAAGCGATAAAGATGGCCAGTATTCTTTTATGTAATAATCGTTCAAAAAAAGTAACGATTGGCATTAACATCAAGGCAAAAAAAAACTAAATACTAAGGGCGCAATGATCACTTTTCCCGCAATTAACAGCCAAATAACTGCCAAGGTAATAAATATTAGGTAAAAGGTATTTGCAAGGTTGATTTTATACTTTGTCATATTTGTGTGATTATAATAGGCTAAAACGTTCCTTTACTTTAAATAGAATTTTCTCGATTATTTCATCAGGAACATCTATTATTTTGGAGATTTCATGAACATCTTGATTTCCAAAAACAAGTAGCTCAACAACTGTTTTACTTCTTTGTGGTATAGTGCTATACATAATGCCTAATTGTCGTCTTTTTTCATCTGAAAGTAAGGAGGCTTCATTAAGATTAAATTTGTCGATAAGTTGTTTTTCTAAATTTGAACCTAAATAAATTTCTACTGACCAACCTTGCTTTTGCTGATACGAAATATCATCCAACTCTTCATAAAGTATTCTATCTCCATCACCATCGGTGGTGAATTCTTCGCTTAAAGTTTTTAATTCAGCTTTTAGTAGTGCATGAGTATTCACATCATCCGGCACTTCTAAAGCCTTTTTTTCTTTTAGTTTTTGAATAGCTAATTTGAAAAGCCACCTACGTAATTTTTTTTCATCCTGTTCGGTGGATAAAGTTTTAAATGCTTTTAGATACACTTCATCTAGCATTTCATCAGCAGTATAGAATCCTTTATCCAATTGTGCTTGGTTTTCAGCAGCCTTTAGACTACCAGTCATGAATTTTTTTAATTCAGGAACAAAAGCATCAAGTTTTTTGTAAAACTGTGTAAAATCGTTATTCTTTTTAGGTCTATGTGATTCTTGGTTTACTACCATGTTCTTGATAAATAGAGATTAGCTAATGGGTTTTTTATAATGTTTTATTGTTGTTTAGATTACTTATTATTCCTAATAGATCTATTTGATGTACTATTTCTACCTCTATTTGAATTGTGCTCGTCATGGTACCTTCGAATATTTTCATCGCTATAGTTACGTACCCGTTCATATCTTGATCTTCTTAAATCTATTTGTTGATACCTTGGAGGTGGCGAACTTCGACGAATCCAAACACCACCATCCAAATACAGATAGGAGTGGGCAGATAGGTCATAGTAGAAACTATATTCAGGGAAGTATACATAGCGTACCATTTCTACTCTATTCGGGTAAAACCATGATGGAGGTGGGTGACTAGGTCTTGATGATATAATCACAGGACCACAGCTTGCTAACATTAAGAGTAAAACATAGGTTAACAACAATAATAGTGATCGGGATATACTCTTGATTTCCATGACATTTAGTTTGAGCAACAAAATAAAAGGACTTTAGCGCCTTATGAAATGATTTATATCATTCTACCAGACTTATAATTGAAATAGCTTTGGGGAAGTATAGATAATTCGAAAGAACATCGATTTTACCCCTATTACACTATGAAGTCAAAATCCGAAGAAAAACAAAAAGAAACCTCAATAAACAAAAAGATACAAAAAAAACCGTTTGGAGATTATGGGTTTAATTGGTTCTTTTTACTTGTATTTATAGTAGTGTGGGTATTTTTCTTTTATTATCAGTCTACCTCCTTAGTTAAGGAAATAAGCTGGTCTGAATTTGAGAAAACTATTTTAGCTAAACATGATGTTGAGAAAATAGTGGTGATTAATAAAGAAGAAGCAGAAATTTACATCAAGCAGAATCGCCTAGAAGATGAAAATTATAAAAAAATTAATGAAGGGGTATTGAATGTTAAAACTGGTCCCCATTATCGTATGACTATAGGATCGGTGGATGCTTTTGAAAATAAATTACAGCAGGCACAACGTAATTTTTCACCCGAAGACAAGATTAATGCCCAATATGAAAATCGTACCAGTTGGACGAGTATATTATCTTGGTTACTTCCGTTTGCGATTATTCTCATTTTCTGGATGTTTATGATGGGCAGAATGGGCAAAGGTGGTGGAACGGGGAGTTCATTATTTAATTTTGGAAAGTCCACAGCCAAACTTATGGAAAAAGGAACTAAAAGCTCTGTTACCTTTGCAGATATTGCGGGTTTAAAAGAGGCTAAAGCCGAGGTAATGGAAGTCGTAGATTTTCTTAAAAACCCAGATAGATATACCAAATTAGGAGCAAAAATTCCTAAGGGAGTCATGTTAGTAGGTCCTCCAGGAACAGGTAAAACATTAATGGCAAGAGCGGTGGCGGGAGAAGCTCAAGTACCTTTTTTTTCTATGTCAGGTTCTGAATTTGTCGAAATGTTTGTAGGAGTCGGAGCTTCTCGCGTTCGGGATCTATTTAAAAGAGCTAAAGAAAAAGCGCCAAGTATTATTTTTATTGATGAAATTGATGCTGTAGGTCGTTCCCGAGGAAGAATAAATACCTTACAATCTAATGATGAAAGAGAGAATACGCTCAACCAGTTATTGGCCGAATTAGACGGTTTTGGATCAAATACAGGAGTTATTGTACTTGCGGCTACGAATAGGCCTGATGTATTAGATAAAGCATTGTTACGTCCTGGAAGATTCGATCGGCATATTTATTTAGAACTACCTACAAAAGAGGAACGCATTGAAATTTTTAAAGTTCACTTAAGACCATTAAAATTATCAAAATCAGTGGATGTTGAGAATTTAGCAGCATTGAGTCCAGGTTTTTCAGGTGCTGATATCGCCAATATTTGTAATGAAGCTGCTCTTATTGCTGCTCGAAAGAATAAGGAGCAGGTGGAACAAGCTGATTTTAATGAAGCTCGAGATCGGGTCGTAGGTGGAATAGAACGAAAAAGTAAAATTATTTCTCCAAAAGAAAAAGAGATCGTCGCGCATCATGAAGCCGGTCATGCTGTAGTAAGTTGGTATTTGGAGCATGTAGATTCTTTAGTAAAAGTGTCTATAATTCCTAGAGGAAAGTCATTAGGTTCTGCATGGTATTTGCCAGAGGAGCGGCAAATAGTCACCAAATCGCAATTCATGGATCAGATTTGTGCATCATTGGGTGGTCGAGCGGCAGAAGAAATAATTTTCGGAGAACCTTCAACTGGCGCACTAGACGATTTGGAGAAAGTAACCAAACAGGCCTACACTATGGTTTCTATCTATGGGTTAGATGAAGAAATAGGTCCCCTTAGTTTCTATGATTCTTCAGGTCAAAATGAACGTTATTTAAGTAAGCCTTATAGTGAAGATACGGCCAAACTAATAGATAAGGAAGTAAAGGAACTAGTAATTACATCCTATGAAAAAACAAAGCGTTTATTATTAGAACATAAAGACGAGCTGATAAAATTAGCACAGTTATTATTGTTAAAAGAAGTTGTTGAAAAAGAAGATCTAGAGAAAATATTGGGTAAAAGAGGCGCGGTTCTTTTAGATATAGAACAGAAAGTATAGAAGCTTCAATGTTAGTTTTTTTTTGCCTCCTTGAAATACTTGAGATTACAAGTATTGTTATCTATTAATGGATCGTATTAAGTATTGAAAGCTATGCTATTGTTTCGGTAGCTTTTAAAACAATTGAATTGTTGATATATTAATTAGCTGACCGATATCATATAAATAAAATCATTCTAAGAGTACTTTAGACCTAATAGATGTATAACAAGAATGTCAAGGAAGTTCATTTTAAAATAAGAAAGAACCAATAATTGGACTAGGGAGCAAAGTAAAAACTACCATATATAAATCCAGCATCCTTACATATTATCACTAAATTTAAAATCTATAAAAGGGAAGCATGTGGACTATAATTTTTTTAGTTTTTTATTTGATAATTGCCTTATTCATAGTAATTGGCATTTTACTACATGGGGCAAAACCCTCTAAGACTTTAGCATGGCTTTTAGCAATATTCACAATTCCGATTGGGGGCATTGTATTATATCTTTTATTAGGGCGAAACCGTAGAAAGAATAAATTGTTAAAATTAAAGAAGGAAAAATTCTTTGATCTGCCAAAACCTTCAACTGATCATATGGCATCAATGAGTGGGAAATACCGTAAGTTAATGACCCTGGTTTATAAAAATTCGCATTTTCCACCAACAGCAGATAACCAGCTACAATTATTAAAAGATGGTAAAACAACTTTTGAATCCATATTTAGAGCCTTAGAAAATGCCCAAAGTAAAATACATTTACAATACTATATTTTTGAAGAAGGAGAACTTGCAGATCGACTATTGCTTTTATTTCAAGAGAAGATAGCTCAGGGTGTTGAAATACGCATGATTTATGACGGAATTGGTAGTTTTTCATTAAGTAAAATGTATTTAAAAAAGCTGGCTGCAATTGGGGTAAAGGTCTATCCTTTTCTTCCTTTTAAGTTAGGTCGTTTTCTGTCATCACTTAATTATAGAAATCATCGAAAAATCATAGTAGTGGATGGTGAAATTGCCTTTACAGGTGGTATCAATATATCAGATAAATATTTAAAGGGAGACGGTGAACTGGGCAACTGGCACGATATGCACCT
>TARA_R110000868_G_scaffold111399_1_pt1 | contig 10603 bp, 22 predicted proteins | sample TARA_R110000868 | Tara Oceans TARA_R110000868 (sample SAMEA4397489) | marine metagenome | biome: Polar Biome; feature: [SRF] surface water layer (ENVO:00010504); material: water (ENVO:00002006), including particulate matter (ENVO:01000060) such as... | depth 5 m | reverse complement strand
AAACCAAATAGGTGATGGCTTACCATCAATTAAATTATGAACTCAATAAAAGCAATCAAGACTCTGATAGAAGAGCGCAACGAGGGGTATAGCGACACCATCCACTTAAAAACATCATTGGCAAACGACATATGGGGTAGACCCGTGTTAACCATCAAGGGTTTTGAGGCATCCTCAATTTTTGCCTGTATGAAATCTCTGTTAGAGCCTATGGTGGCGAGTGTGAATATAGTAAGCAGCAACGAAGTCAAATTAAACTTTAATAACTTAACAAAATGACAATTCAACAATTAGAAGAACAGATTCGAGAGGCATCTCTGCTAGAGACTAAACTCCGAATAAACGAACGAAGAACGGGGATTCCCCGCGAAGAATACAAAAAGGATGAGGACTATATTAAGAAGTTAAAACTCTTAGCCAAGAAGTACAAGGCAAAGTCTAATTCTTGCGATTTTATTGTGTCAATTCCGACACGTTTACAATGTGGGGATTAAATGATGAAAAGTTTGAAGGCAATAAAAGAGGCTAATTATTACGTTATGAATGATGACGGAACATTTGTAAGACCAATGAACGATGGGGAAATCAACGAGTATTTACAGGCTAAATTTGATGCGGAGTATCATTGGAGGCTGTGCGATATGTAACTACAATGTAATTACATTGTGACTACATTTTGATTGACCTAATGCCCGATGTCGTAAGTGATGTCGGGCTTTTAAGTGCAAACTAATTTAAACCAATTATGAAAACAGAAAAGGAATTAATACCACAGACTAAAACGTACATCGAAATGAATAAATTAGCTATAAAACTATCAATAAATTACGGAATCAATCTCTCTCGCTCTGATAATTTCAATAACCTAGACCCAAGATGGAAGAGTATTGTGAGAAGAAGAGTTTTCGATATTTTAGGCAATAACATTTTTATACAATAACAAAATGGAAGTAAAACTAATGACGCTAACTAAAAAATTACATCAAGAAACTTACGATGTTGAAATAGCACACGTTCAACTTGAACTTGAGCGACACCAAAAATATGTTGGAAAACTAAAGAGAAGGTTGTCCAAGATTTATTCTATGCAAGGTAAAAAATATAATGCCAACGACTTAGACACGCTAACCGCTGCCCGTGAAATGGTAAGGTCTGTGTGTGATGGGCTGCCACTTGTAACGTATCGGCAACTTATGTCAAGCAACAGACGGCAAGATATCGTCACCACGAGACAGGTTATAGGATACGTTTTTTACAAGGGGTATGGACTAACGTACCAATCCATAGGTGATATTTTTAGCAAAGATCACTCAACTATTCTACACGGAAACAAGAAGATAAAAAATGAATTATATTTGCACAGAAAGTACAATACAACTACAATTATATTTTATGTTGACAAAATTTGTTCCCTTATGGGGATTGACCCAGACCAAATCTAATTATGCTATACGATGGTAAGCAACATTATTGGTTTATGCCTAAAAAATCGGCAACACTACATATGCGTGTCTAAAAAATATCTTGGGAGTCTTGAAGACGCGGAGGACTCTGTGCAAGAGGCTTTTTTAAAGATTATCACTTACCACAGTCTAGATTCAATCAAATCCGTTGATGGGTGGGTAAAGAGGGTGGTCGTTAACACCGCAATTGATAACTATAGACGCAAAAAGGCAAAGCCATTGATTTACAATTCAGATATTGTGGAGCTACATGACTTCTCTGACGAGGACGAGGAGGTGTATATTAATAACATACCTAATAAATTGGTATTGGAGGCAATAGAGAGCCTCTCAGACGCATACAAGAGGGTTGCGACCCTATACCTTATCGATGGGTTTAAACATTGTGAGATTTCAAACCTGCTTAATATTAGTTTAGGCACATCGAAGAGTAATCTGAGTAAAGCCAAAAAGAACGTGATTAAGTATTTACATAAATATATTAAACCATGACAATAGAAAAACTTAGCGATGTAATTACAAGGGACTGGTACGAACACCAGGGTGTGTGGTCATTTTCTATGTCAGAACTAAACGGCATAGGCATAGACGTTTCATCTGAGAAGGAGGCGGTGCAGATCTGTGTTCAGATAAAGGCTATGGTCTTTGAAAAAATGTATAAACTGATAACTAAAGAAATTTATAAAAAATGAAAAGAATACTAACGACAATAGTGGAGGTGTATTATCTTATCAAGTTTAAAAACACATTGATTGATGCGATATCGGAAACGGAGATTAGAATACTTAACGATGCGATATCAATCGGGGTGGTAAGGCAGTACAACGTGGAACTACTAAACAAGTACCAATATAAATGCAAGTCAATTAACAACACCTTATTATTTACATGGTAATGGAGGATAAAGATATTAGAAAATTGGCATCGTATATAGTTGAGGAACTTACGAAACCGTCCGATGACTTAATTGAAAAGGTTGGATTCCACGTTGCCTTCTTTAATCAGAAGCAGATGGAGGACTACTATGTTATATCAATCAAGCACGAGATTGAGCAACTTGAGAAACTAATGAAGTACAACGTAGAGATGGAAGACTACGAGACTGCGTCATTAATTAAGAGTAAGATTGCTGATTTAAAACAAGGATTAAACGGGGTATGAGTGTTTTATTTTCACTTCGTTTCTTTTTTTTAAGAAATAAACACTGCATATAATTAATAAAAAAGGGGAATAAAGAAGAAAGAAAAAAAATAATACACTAATAAAAATAATTATGAAGTACAAAATAACATCGTCAAAGAACAAACAAACTAATGGCGTTAGCGTAAACTACGTTAATGCACACAGCGTTGATGAAGCACTGCTTAAAATTAATGAGCAATACTTATTTCACACGGCAAGAGACATAAGGAGTATCGTATCCGTAGAATAAATTTAATACACACAAAAAGTGTTCAGGTAGCCCTATATACTTAGTATATATATATCCTACCTATATGAACACTTTTTAAGAATCAAATTAATGACACCAAACAGAAACCTAAACTGGTTGTGGAACAGGCGTGTTGTAACATTACGATACCCAACAACCGATAATCCAACCAAAGCATTTTATTGGGGGTGGTTCTATAAAGACGGCACACATCAGTACTACCACCTCTTTAACAAGCCACACCGCATCAACACATTCAAGTCGTATAAGTGGCACATAGCGGTGATTAAGTATCTAAACAACGGCATGTCATTTGAAGACTTCACGCAGACGTGTTTATTTATTAAAGAACAGGCGAATGGATTTTCAGTTATCGACATACCTAACAACAAGGCGATGATTATGATTAACGATGTATTTAAAAACAACACAGACCTATGTCCATCTAATAAGATCAGGAAGGTTGTGTTTAAAGTTGCGTGTGGTTTAGAGACCCACGAGAAATTAGCGATTGTGGGGCATCTTATAGGGCGCAGCAAGCGTCTTGACGTTAAGGACATCATTTCCTCCATGAGATTTATTCACCACTCTGGCTATAGGGTTTCAATTGCGAAAATAGCTAGACATTTTAATTGCTCTAGAAATACTCTATACGCAATATTATCAGATGAAGCACAGGAGGAAATTAACCGCCTTAATAATGCTTTAAATGAAAGGATACAACGAAAAAAACTACGCGATATACCGAAGGGATGTCAGGGAAAATCAACCGATGGTAAAGTCGTGGGAGAACTACACAAGAGAGGAATTAATAGTCAAGTTTCTGCCAATGGTTGAGACTATTGCCAGGGGCTTTAATACTGGGGACATGTCTTCGGGAATTCTAGACGTAATGGATTTAATTCAGTATGGTTCTGTTGGGTTGATTGCAGCGGTTGAAAGGTTTGATGTTGAGCTGTCAATGTCTAAGGAGTCACCTGAGAGGAGTATCAAGTCATTCCTAGCTAAACGGATTAAGGGCGCAATACGAAGGTCGGTGGACAACAACAGAGGCACAATGAAAATTACGGAGTATCGTCAGAACGAGATTAGAAAGAGTAGCGTGGGTGCAGAACTTATATTCAACTCCATATTTAAAAGCATCGATATGCATGACGCTGATGGTCTTAATCATTTCTATAACATCCCTGAGATTGATAAAACCTACAACGTGGAGTTGCTGAACGCATACCTGTTGGGTATAATGAAGGGCGTTCTGAACTACGAAGAGTTTCACACGATTAGAATGTTCTATGGATTAGATGGACCAAAAAAAACGGCTAAGTTAATTGCCAAGCATCTAGTAATTGACGGTATTAATAGTAGCGTAAGGGTTTCTACCATTAAAAAATCCGCAATCGAAAAACTAATTCAAAAAATAAAACCCGAACAAGTCTTGTCGTTTATGTAAAAAGTATTATATTTGTATTTCTAAAGGTCGCAAACCTAAATTCATTTTTCTTAACAAGAAGCCTCGGTAAAGTTTTTGCGACTACTTTATCGGGGCTTTTTTAATTTAATTTTATATTATGACAACAAAATCACTAAACGAGAAACTCGCCTATATTCAGGCTAAGTTTCACAGTAAAAAGACCCGTTATAATTCCTTCGGGAAGTATTATTTTAGGTCTGCCGAGGACATCTTAGAGGCCATCAAGCCATTTTTAATAACGCTAGGGGTGTCTGTAAGAATCAAGGAAGAGTACATTTCAATGGAAAATCCATACGGATTTAGTGGAATGGTGCCAATGATACTTTCAACGGCAATAATAAGCAACGGTAATGAAGAGATAACTGCCACGGCAATTGTAGGCGTGGACCTAAACCAAAAAGGGATGCAGGTTCCACAACAATTTGGGTCCGCGTCCTCCTATGGTAAGAAGTATTCGCTTCAGAATCTACTATTAATAGACGATACACTAGACGCTGATGCTACCAATGACCACGGTGTTAAAGACCATGCGTATTCAAAAAAGCCAAGTCTGTTAAGGGGTACAAAGGAATTTAACGCTGCTAAAAAGTATATTATTGACGGTAACGACATCGAAACAATTAAGAAAAAATACAACGTAAGTCCTGAAATAGAAAAAGAATTATTATGACATCACAAGAAATAAACAGACTCCGTAATGACGAGGATTATTACGGAGATTTTGGTAAGCAATACCTTTCTAACTCAGATATAAACGCGCTTATTAAAAACCCACTAGCCTTTCACCAAGACACGGATAGTAACCCAGCATTTTTGGTTGGTGGTTACTTTCACACAGCTATACTTGAACCAGAAAAACTCAATAAGTACAAAATCATTGAGGCATCGACACGAAACACTAAGGTGTACAAAGACGTTTCTGAGGGTGAGTTGTGTTTGCTTCAGCATGAGGTTGACCAGATTGAACTTATGAAGAGTAGGCTTCTAGGCAATGGTGTCTGCCACCAATTTATTAGAGATGGCAACGTGGAGTATGAGGTCCCAAACATCAAGAAGATTGGTTCTAATTTATGGAAGGGCAAGGCAGATATTATCAACCATGATGAAAAGATGATCATAGACATTAAGACAACAAGTAACATTGCCGCCTTTAGGTCCTCCGCATACAAGTACAACTACGATTCACAGGCATATATATACACGCAACTATTTGAGGGTTATGAATTTACCTTTATAGTCGTAGACAAAATTAGCCTTCAAATAGGCGTGTATGATTGTTCACCCAACTTCTACCATAGTGGAGAGCAGAAGGTTGAACAAGCCAACTTGAACTATGATTTATTTTTTAAACTAGGGGACTCAGACCCAATCCAATTTTTAACAACAGAAACACTTTAATTTTTTTTTTAATTTAATTTAATTTATACACTATGAAGTTTATTGCAACAGGTAATTTGAATGTACAAGAGATCCCTAAGGATAAATTGTACAAAGGTAAAAAGGGTTTATACATCGCGTATAAGATTGTGTTGGACACGGATAAAGACCAGTTTGAAAACAACGGCTCTATATCTGTTAATCAGTCAAAGGATGATCGTTTAGCTGAAAAGCCACAAATCTACCTTGGTAACCACAAGATTATATGGACCGATGGTGGTGATGTGCCACTAACCCCTGAACGTAAGCAACTTAAGCCTGAGCCAGTTGAGGATGATGATTTGCCATTCTAATGAATATCAATAACACCGAAATCAATGGATACCTGATTGATAAGTTCAATCAATACAATCTTGAGGCAGGAAAAACACAGGGGGTTTGTCCCCTGTGTTCTGCTGACAGACAACAAAAGAACGTAACAATAAAATGTTCTTCATATGACTGGGAAAGAGGGCTAGGCACATGCCATAACTGCAACACTAGCTTTCAACTACATACATATAAACGGAGGGGCGAAGCAGTCAAGGTGTACCCACGCCCTAACCCATACCCAATAGATAAAATAGATATTAGCACAAGGGCGGAGAAATGGTTTAAGTCTAGGCATATATCTAAGGGTACACTGCAAGATTTGATGATAACCGAGGGATCTGAGTGGATGCCTCAAACCAGCAAAAAAGAAAACACAATTCAGTTTAATTATTTTATGGGTGGGAACTTGATTAACGTCAAGTACCGTGATGCTCGTAAAAACTTTAAGCTATTCAAGGGTGCGGAGAAAATATTTTATAACATAGATAGCCTTATTGGTCATGACACGGCCATCATTGTTGAGGGTGAAATGGATGTATGTGCTATACGAGAGGTGGGCATTAAGAATGTTGTAAGCGTTCCTAATGGAGCCACCCTAAATTCAAATAATTTAGATTACCTAGATAATTGCATCGACTATTTTGAGGATAAAGAAAAAATAATAATTGCGGTTGACTCAGATGATGCTGGCCAAGCACTACAAGCAGAACTTATTAGAAGGTTTGGGGCCGAGGTGTGTTGGTTGGTAAATTTTGAGGATTGCAAAGATGCTAACGAGTACCTTATTAAGTACGGAGATGAAAGTCTTAGAGATAGATTTATTAAAGCCAAGCAGATCCCGCTAGAAAATGTTGTTACGTTTAATGACATTGCGGATGAGGTAAAAGATTTTGTAAAAAATGGATTTAAAAAAGGTTTTCAGATTGGTTTATCAAATTTTGATGCAATATTTAGTACCTATACTGGTCAGTTCATTACTGTTACTGGCATCCCTAGTAGTGGTAAGTCTGATTTTGTTGACCAAATGGTTGTGGGTTACAATGAAAAATATGGTTGGAAGACTGGGTTTGCGTCTCCAGAAAACGCTCCTACATACCTTCACGCACACAAGCTAATGCGTAAGGTGTGGGGAGACATGCCCACCATTGATGACCTAGAGACACATAAATGGACGGACGTGTCCGACATTATCAATGACAACTTCTATTTTATAGACATGGATAAGTACAGCCTTGAGTCGGTATTGGCTAAGGGTGCAGAACTTGTTAAGCGTAAGGGCATTAAGTGCTTAGTGATTGACCCATTCAATAAGGTTAGGTCTGGGGATTCGTTGTCCGACATCAACGTGTACACTATGGAGTATTTATCTAAGATAGAGGTGTTTGCCAAGAAGTACGATGTCTTGGTTATCATTGTAGCCCACCCAACTAAAATGTATCGGGGACAGGATGGTAAAATCGAAGAGCCTACCATGTATAACATAAAGGGTGGCGGTGAATGGTACGATGCAAGTTATCACGGCATACTAGTCCACAGAGATTACGAAAACAAAACCGTTAAGGCTAAGATACTTAAAGTAAAGTTTCAGAACCTTGGAGAGAATGGCGCAGAGTGTCATTTTAATTGGGACAAAAAAAGTGGTAGGTTTATACCGTTTGAACCTGTGTCACAAGACATTAATATGCCTTGGGAATAAAGTTTAAATCAAAAAACCTAATGGGACATTACTCACCAACTCATATGGAAAATAGCGCGACACTGTGGTGTATTGAAAACAACATTAGTGTGTGTCCCCTGTGTGCTGGTTATAATAGGGCCGAGTGGTATGTTGAGATAATTATAAACGGAAAGTCTAAAAAATCTCCAGAGACTTATGGAAATATTAAGATATGGGAAAAAACCTACGAGTATAGGTTGTATTATTATAATAAATTTTTAAACAGAAGTGAAAATGAATAAGTATTTAAAGTACAGGGACGAAGTTAATTCCGTTAGAGATGACACGGGATATGGCTCAGATAGGATAGCACAGATAATTAGTTCTAAATATCCTGATGACAATATACACACCTCATCACTTGGTAGGCACATAAGGAAAAGCAACTGGCTTACGCCATCCATAGTTGATGAGTCAATGCATAGGAATAATCTTAACCCTAATGACAACTGGAAGTTATCCTGGGTGAAAGACAAGGTAACTGGAACGTCTACCTTGGTTGTCAACCCAGACTATAAGAACGCTGAGTCCGTTGACTATGACCAGATAAGAAATGAGATGATAGAAGAGATGAGGGGGTTGTCTCCAAATGTAGATAAGTATAAGAGAAAGAAAAATAAAGATCCACACTGCCTAGTGTTAGACATAGCTGACCTACACATAGGTAAGTTGGCCACACAGGACGGGGCTAATGATACCTATAATGTTGATGTTGCCATCGATAGGGCTATAAGGGGCAGCATGGATTTGATTGACAAGTCTCAGCCATACAACATAGACAAAATATTCTTCATCATAGGTAACGATGTCCTTCATATTGACAACGCAAAGACAGGAACCACAACAAGCGGAACACCACAGGACACTGATGGAATGTGGTACGATAACTTTAAGATAGCTAGGGGTGTGTACTGCCATATTATAAATATATTATCTACCATAGCTGAGGTTGAAATAATCCACTGCCCGTCTAATCATGACTACATGACTGGATTTATGTTGGCAGACGCTATAGGTTGTTACTTCCACAACAACAAAAACATTACATTAAGCGTAAACAACAACCACAGAAAATATACTAAATACGGACAGAACATGCTTATGTTTAGCCACGGAGATGGTTGTAAGATAGACCAGATACCTTATCTATCAGCCCACGAAAGTTCAAAGATATGGTATGAGACTAAGTACAGATACGGATACCTGCATCACATACACCACAAAGATTACTTTAAATTTAGGAGCGGCAAGGACTACATAGGGATGACGGTAGAATACCTACGATCACCTAGTGGCACAGACAGATGGCATGCGGACAATGGATACACTGGGGTAAAGGTTGCCATAGAGGCGTTCATTCATCACCCAGAAAATGGACAGGTATGTAGACTAACTCATAACTTTTAAACTATGAATAATATTTCAAGCCTAACAGAATCGGTACAACATTTTTTAGAAAAGGATGAGAGGTGCAGAAATGATGATAGACTTCTATTGGCCTTTATGTGGTACAAAACCATTCAAAAAAATAATGTTGATTTTTCTACACTATCAGCAAAAGGATTGTTGGATTTATATATAAAAAATTTACTACCAAACCACGATAGTATAACAAGGGCTAGAAGAAAGGTGCAGGAAATAAACCCAAAACTTAGGGGCAGTAATTATGAAAAAAGACAAGATAACCAGGAGATTGTTAAAAAAGATTTAGGTTATATATTAGTTAAAAATTAAATTATGATAAACGAAATAATAGAACAATACGAAGATGAAAAATTCTTAAAAGCAGATGGTTTTGATGATGCTATAATTGGCGTAAGCGAAGATTTTAACCAACCAGTTAGATTGATATACTCTGTTTCAAAGTGTATAGAAATACTTATGAAAGATATGTCAGAAGAAGATGCAATGGAGTATTTTAGTTTCAATGTAAGTGGCAGTTATGTAGGTGAGAAAACACCTATATGGTGTTGGGATAATTTTGCCTAACGCTTAGTATAAGGCAAGTAGCAGAACGCAAATGATGATTAGAATTACAAATATTAATAAACAGCAGATAGTTTCTAAAATGCCTAACACGGCTATTTGCTATATACATTGTTAGGCACAGTTAATTATGAATAAAAAATTATTGAAAAGAATTGACAAAATTTTTGAGCAAAAGCTACAAGAAAAAACAGGATGGGGACGAAACGATGTGCTTAAAATATATAGAGAAGCGGTAAATAAGGCAATACTTGAAATGTTAGACGTTTAATTTTGCCTAACGTTGGTGTAAGATACGTTGCGATTCGCGAATTACGAATAACTTAAATAAAAGATACAATGATACGAAATACATTGTTAGGCACAGTTAATTTTAATAAAAATGGAAAAAATAACAGAAATTGTTTACAGAACAAGAGCAACAGGTAGCACAACTTGGATTTTGAAAGCAGCAATTAAACAACCTAATTGCGTAATAGTTTCAAAAAATATGCAACAAGCAAAGCATTTAGAAAAGAATTACTTTCAACTGCTTTCAAAAAGTGTGTGGTATCAAAAATTATATTGGAAATGGTTCGGGAGAAAGCATCCTAAATTTATGGCAATTGGTTCAAGATTTGAAGAGTTTAGATTGCCGATAATTTTTGATAATGGGTCGTTTTGTTAATTGCATCATAACAGGTGAGGATAAACATTGACTTTAATGGTATGCACCTTGATATTGACGATTAACGGCGCGAATTAATTAACTAAAATAATGAAATACTCAACAAGACTCGTTATTA
>TARA_R110000868_G_scaffold98253_3_pt1 | contig 10605 bp, 11 predicted proteins | sample TARA_R110000868 | Tara Oceans TARA_R110000868 (sample SAMEA4397489) | marine metagenome | biome: Polar Biome; feature: [SRF] surface water layer (ENVO:00010504); material: water (ENVO:00002006), including particulate matter (ENVO:01000060) such as... | depth 5 m | reverse complement strand
ATTAGATTTTAGCTGCTCATTGATGGTTTCCATCAGCCAATATTCATTTTGGCCAGCTCGTTTTTTATAGAAATAGTCATTTTCTTTGGTTAGTTCTAAAAAGGTAACAATAGTCTCCCAAACCTCCGGAATTCCCTCCTGCGTAATGGCACTACAAGTCGCCGTTGTAGGAATCCAACCTGATTTTTTAGCTGGGAAAAGATGTAACGCACGATTGAATTCTACTTTAGCCAGTTTGGCTTTTTTGATGTTATCACCATCAGCTTTATTGATAACGATAGCATCGGCCATTTCCATGATACCGCGTTTTATCCCTTGCAATTCATCACCTGCGCCAGCAATTTTTAGTAGCAAAAAGAAATCTACCATACTGTGAACAGCCGTTTCGCTTTGACCCACACCCACCGTTTCTATAATAATAGTATCAAAACCGCAAGCTTCACACAAAGTAATGGTTTCTCTTGTTTTTCGAGCCACACCCCCTAAAGTATCTCCTGAAGCGGAGGGACGTATGTAGGCATTTTTATCTTTTACTAATTCTTCCATTCGGGTTTTGTCCCCTAGAATGCTTCCGTGAGAAATAGAACTACTGGGATCAACGGCTAATACAGCTACTTTTTTACCTAATCCTGTTAAGTATTTTCCAAAAGCTTCTATAAAAGTACTCTTTCCAACGCCTGGGACACCGGTGATTCCTATTCTAACTGATTTATTGGCATGCGGTAAACAGGCATTGACCACTTCATTCGCTTTTATCAAATGATCGGGGTTTAGGCTTTCGACCAATGTAATGGCCCGACTTAAATCTGGAATACTTCCAGCTAAAATTCCCCTAACTAATTCTTCTGAAGAGGGTTGTATTTTTCTGAATTTCTGAATTTTTTTTACAGCAGCGGAACTGATAAATTCTGGAGGTGAAATTCCAGCTTTTTCGTGAAGAGCAGAATATTTTATTTTGTCGTTTTCCAAAATTTTAAATCGTTTTCCGTAAAATTAATACTTAAACATGAATTATTGGAATTAATTAAATTTTTTATGATTAAGAAAGTAGCAATACAATTTAAAAAAGGATGGACTGAAAATTATTGAAGTATCTTCAATAATTTTGTTTTTTTATTCTAGCTACTATTAAATTAGTGAATATATTTGTTGCGCTATGATCAATATTTTTCTCATTTTTATTTACCTATTCATCGGTCTTGTTTTACAACGGGTAAAATGGTTTCCTACAGATAGTTATAAGTTGTTAAATAAGATAGTAATTTACATTTGTCTTCCAGCTTTGGCCTTGTATTTTATTCCAAAAATCCACTGGAATAATCAATTGTTATTTCCTATTGGAGTCGCGTGGATTACATTTGGATTTTCGTTTGTGTTTTTTCGTTTTTTAGGAAAGAAGTACAAATGGTCCAAAAAACTTACTGGTTGTTTAATTATAACATCGGGACTAGGGAATACCTCCTTTTTAGGATTTCCAATAATTCAAGCTTTATATGGAGCTGATGGAATGAAAACGGCTATATTAGTCGATCAGCCAGGTACTTTTGTGGTACTTTCGACCTTAGGGATTCTAGTGGCAACATTATATTCAAAAGGGGAACAAAGTAGCAGCCAAATTGTAAAAAAAATCATGTTTTTCCCACCATTTGTCACATTTCTCTTTGCCTGTTTTATGAATGTATTTGGGTATGATTTTCTCGAATGGATTCAGTTTATATTGCATAAAACTGGAAGTTTTGTCACTCCATTGGCATTAGTTTCAGTAGGATTACAACTGCGTTTTGAAAGTAGAAGCCAGCATTGGAAATTTTTAGGACTGGGTCTTTTGTATAAATTGCTGTTGACTCCAGCTATTATTTACATCTTGTATGTATTGGTTTTAAATCAACATTCTAAAATGATTGATGTTTCTATAATGGAAGCTGCTATGGCACCTATGATTACGGGAAGTATATTAGCAGCTACACACGGTCTAAAACCCCGATTGAGTAGCATGATGATTGGTTATGGAATACCAATCTCTTTTATCAGCTTGGTTTTTTGGTACTTTATTCTACAATGGTTTTAATAAAACAGCGCCAATATTTTTCAAGAATCAAAATTGGAGCTTCCTAGAATATTTTTGTTTTATTTATGATGTTGATTCTATGTCTTGTGGGACTTTTTGACTAATTTTAAATAAATTTAAAACAAAAACTCATGGCAACATTGCGATTAGGAGATATAGCTCCAGATTTTACTGCAGAAACAACATTAGGAAAAATACATTTTCATGAATGGTTAGGGGATTCTTGGGGCGTTTTATTCTCGCATCCTGCTGATTTCACTCCCGTTTGTACTACTGAACTAGGAACGGTAGCCCATTATTATCCAGAATTTGTGAAGCGAAATACTAAAGTCATTGCATTGAGTGTTGACGGACTAGAATCGCACTTGAAATGGATAAAAGACATTGAAGAAGTTCAAAATGTTACTTTGCAATATCCTATTATAGCAGACGAAAGTAAAGAAGTGGCGAATTTATATGATATGATTCATCCCAATGCTAACGAAACGTTTACCGTTCGTTCTGTTTTTATAATTGGGCCTGATAAAAAAATAAAATTAATTCTGACCTATCCAGCATCAACAGGCAGAAATTTTGATGAATTACTTCGAGTAATTGACAGCTTGCAATTAACGGCCAATTATAGTGTAGCCACTCCAGCCAACTGGAAAGATGGGCAGGATGTAGTGATTTCTCCTGCTATAAAAGATGAAGATATACCGGCTAAATTCCCAAAAGGCTTCCAGAGAATAAAATATTATTTAAGGATGACACCACAACCCAATAAATAAATAGCAATAAAGGGAATTCAATTTGAGTTCTCTTTTTTTTTGGATTTTTTGGAGCATAACGATTCCTCTCCAAAACTACTTTTAGTCCTGCTGTTCATTACAATCCTCACCCTTTTAGCTTCATGCTTCGCAAGGGCTCGGGATTTCCATTGCCATCAGGGCTAGGGAGAAAGCTCAAATGTTAATAAGTGTCATTCATTTTTGTAATAATTTATTTATATATTTGATAGTAGCTAAAGCGAAACAAGCCTTCGCTTATCTACCCGATTTTGGGTGTATATACGAAGGTTTGTTTCGCCTATATACTAGTTATAGGCAAGCTTAAAACAGAAAACATATGGACAAAATAAGTTACGCTTTAGAATCATTTAAGAACATTCAAGACTTAATCAAGTTTGCTGACCAAAAAGCAGGAGCAATACTTGTTGTCATTGGTTTAATTTTCACTGCTTTTGTTCAGTATTTGGGAAACTTGTCCTTTTCTCTAACCAATCTGACTTTTATTGGTGTCTTGACTTTTATTGCTGGCATTGGAACAATAATATGTTTATCATTTGTAATTTATTATTCAATATTTAAAATACTAAAGCCACGTCTTGCGAAAACCTATCAAGAAGGTGAACTATCAACTTTTTATTTTGAACATATTTCAAAAGAATCGAAAAACATTCACACAAAGTTTGAAACAATCACAGAAGAAATAATGCTTAAAGATATACTAAACCAAAAAATTGAAGTTTCTAATATACTAAATGAAAAGAATCAGAACCTTTCACTTTCATTTGTTTGGTTGTTCTTTTCGCTAATTTCTTCAATGACATTTATTTTACTTTCAATTCAATTATAAATGGCACTAAAAGAAGACATTAAAGCAAAAGTAAAGGCAATACTTGACGAAAAGTTTGTAGTTACAGAAGTGACATATATTCCAAAAATTGACGACCCAAAATTGACATTTGGAAATACAGGTTTAAAATTTACAGGTTCTTCACTTTTCATTGACCTACGTGGTTCAACAGCTGTTTTAAACACTCATAACAAGCCCATAGTCGCTAAATTACATATGGCTTTCTTTCATACAATCGTGAAAATTGCAAATAGTTTAGACGGCAATGTTAGAAGCTTTAATGGTGATAGTGCTTTAATATTTTTTCAAGGTAACTTAAAGGCAACTTTGTCTACAGCAGTTAAATGTGCAATGAAAATAAAGTATATAATTGACAATTCAGAAGGTGGTATAAACGAACTTCTTAAAAAGTATTCAAAATTAGATTTTGGAATAGGAATTGACCACGGAAATATTCTCTGTACGAAAGTTGGAGTTGGTGGCGAACACAACAGAGACATATTTTGGATTGGAAATCCTGTAAACAAATCAACTGTTTTGGGTGACAATAGCAAAGCACCATACCATATTGCAATATCAAGTTACGTATACTCTAACCTTTTAGATTGGGCAAAATATCACACTAGAAAAAATGCTTGGGGTCAAGAAGAAAAAGTGGATATGTGGACACCCGGAACATTTACCTATAATGGACAAAGTGAAACTTATTATTACACAAGTTATCATTGGGAAGTATAAAAAGCCAGCCCATAACCGTCGTTTGACAATATGGCGGGATTTGGCTTAATTTGAAGATGGTTTTGTACTTGGGAAATTAGTCATTAACCGAAAGATTAGGCTTTCTTAGTCCGCCACATCGCCAAGCGACCAAACGACGTTTGCAGTAATACTAAAAAACAGAATTTAAAGAGCATTTTATGGAAGAAAGTATGTCTGATTTTAAAAAAAGGTATCACCAAAGTTTAATTGATGAAGAAGAAAAACAACTTTCTGAAAATATAGAATTAATAGACTCTTTTATAAAGTTTGTGTCAGAACACGATATAATTCTGAAAAGAGAAAATTTTAGATATTTTGAGACAATTGGAATTGTTGCAACGTACCCAAATTTAATAACTAAACTTCATAGTTTATTAATTCCTGACAAAGAAGGTTTGCTAGATTTAGGCTTATTATCTGAAACTTTTGAAGGAAAAAGATTTGCAAAAGGTTATTTATATGGCAAAAATTTTATGTTAATGGCTAATTCCTATTTTAGAAGAGGATTTCATTCCATAAATAATTTTGAACCAAGATTTATTGAACTTTATTGGAATCTAAATTTACCAAATTCAAAGATTTACATTTCACTTGATTTAGACAGAGTGCGAATTAATGTTGATGATTCTATGTGTTTAGAATTAGATACTTGGTATGGTGCAAATTTCAACAAAACAATCAAAGATATTAAAGATGATGTTGTAAAGTTGAGACCTCCTTTAAATTTGGATGAATTTGACATTTCTTTTTTCTTTTCTGATTCATATGCACTCGATATTAAATGGTATACAAAAGACAATATTAAAGTCTTTCAAGCTGAAGAATTTAAGACTGAAAAAATAAAAATCGAAAAAGATGGTATCGAATATTTTCCTGTTAGATACGTTCATGCTGAATTTGATTTAGATAAAAATTATTTTAGACATTTTGATGGTGCTATACATTTCTACACTGAAAATGAATATTTAAGCAGACGGGACTCGGATTTTAATTATAATTCTAAAACTGAATCGCATATAAAAACAAAGTCAGAAAAATTATTCAAAATAAATGGCGAGATAAGTATTGAAACGTGGATTGAATATACAAGTCATTTTTTCTCAAAAAACTCATTAGCATATGAATACTTTGAAGGTAAATATCCGAAGCATATCATTGAATTTCTAGAAAAAGTGAATAACCAAAAGTGAAATGAATAAAAGTACTACTGCCAACAGCTAAGGATACTCGTTGGGCTTGAAAAGACAACAATGAAGCCGCGGTTGAACGGAACCGCTCTACTTCCGCCACTATAGGGATATCGATAAACAAGTTTAGGTAATTCAAGAGGACAAAACGTCCTCTTTTTTTTGAGGTATACATTAGACTGGTTTTATCGTGTTTTCCTTCATCTTTGGGCATACCTGTCCCTATCCACAACATTAATTATTGCAGGTAATTAACTTTCAAGTAATTGATAACAAATGGGTTATAGTTAAAATTACGGATATATTATCCTGATTTCATAGCTGATTTAGTTGTTTTTTCACTATTTTTATATGAAATCTTTTTTTAACTTTAATACTTTCATTATGACAAACGTAGATCTAGTTAAGCAAGCCTATTCCCATTTTGCTACAGGCAATGTGCCGGGGGTATTAGCCCTATTTGACTCAGCAATTGAATGGCACGAATGCAAGGGTATGCCTTTTGTGGAAGGCGATGGCATTTTTATAGGACCAGAAGCAATAGTTACTAATGTTTTTATGCATCTACCAGTTTTCTTTGATGGCTTCCATATTGCTGTCAATGAAATATTTGGAGCAGCGGATAAAGTAGTTATGGTAGGTTATTATCAGGGAACTAATAAAGCTACAGGTCATTCCTTCAAAGCCAATGCGACGCATGTGTGGACCGTTAAAAACGGAAAGTTAATTCGCTTCTTCCAAGCAGTAGACACCGCAACAATTAACAATTAATCAAAAGTACAATAGATGGATATACAGTTAATCATGCTTCAATCTGGGGCTTGTCTGTGAACTGTATTTACTTAAAAAGAAGAAAAAGAATAGCGTTTATAACTAGGTTATAAGGCAATTCTTTTTTTTTTGGAGAATACTTAGGTTTTTTTATTAGTCAATAATAAACCCGTAATAATAATTCCCATACTTATGATTTGAGTTAAAACAATGGCTTGATTTAGAAAAAAGTAAGCTAATATGCCACTAAAAACAGGGATTAAATAATAGATCAAAGCCGTTTTATTAGTGCCAATTAACCGAATGGCTTCATTCCATAAATAATAGGAAATTAAGGAAGCGCATATTCCCACATAGGTGGTGGCGTAAATTGTAGTGGCATCAAAAATCACTTTTTTATAATAGAAATGTTCCCATAGATAAAAAGGAAGTAAGAGTAAAGTACCTATAACAAAGACGGTAAATAAAAATACATTTGAAGGAATTGCTTCGGGTTTAAGTCGTACCAAAATAGTGTAACTCGCAAAGAAAAAACAAGCAAGCAGCATTAATAAATCACCAATTGTAAAGTTTATTTCCAGCAATGCATCTAAAGAACCTTTGGTGATGAGTACTAAAACTCCCGTAATAATAGTGACAATCCCTAGCATGCGCATGGCAGACACTTTTTCTTTAAATGCAATTCGAGATAGAACAACAATAAACAATGGAATTGAAATCGCTATCAAAGACAAATTGACTGCTGATGTTGTTTTACCAGCGAAGTAAATCAACGTATTGAAAATGGTAATTCCTAAAATGGCTGTTAGTACCAGATATCCTTTGTTTTGTAGTAGGGTGTTTTTGTGTTTTATGGTGCTTTTTAAAGCAAAAGGAGCCAAAGCCACACAAGCAATAGTCCACCGCCAGAACGCCAATCCTACAGGTGGGATATGCCCTTTTATGCCACTAGCAATAACCATATTTACAGACCAAAGTAAAGTAGCAGTCAAGGCAAAAATAATCCCTTTTGTTTGATTGTTCATTTTTTATGGATGTATTTTATATCAAACAAGATTGTGTATTTTGGCATATTGTAAGAGCATAATAGTTTTGGCATCTTTTATTTGTCCGTTATCAATCATGGCATAGGCTTCGTCATAGGACATTTCTAAAACATCAATGTTTTCTTCCTCATGTGCCACTCCGCCACCATCACTCACTTTCATGGATTCATCATACTCCCCTACAAAAAGGTGTAAAATTTCAGTTACTGCCCCAGGTGACATATAGGTTTCCATTACTTTACGCACGGTGGTTAGACGATAACCCGTTTCTTCTTCGGTTTCTCTAATGATGCATTGTTCAGGGTGATCGGCATCCAAAAGTCCAGCACAAACCTCAATCATCATTCCACTTTTATTTCCGTTGAGGTAGGTGGGTAAACGAAATTGACGGGTTAGGATTACTTTTTTTTCTTTGGAATTATACAGTAAAATACCAGCACCGTTGCCGCGGTCGTACACTTCTCTTTTTTGAGTAATCCAAGAATTGTCTTTTTTTTGATAATCAAAAGTGACTCTGTTTAGAATATACCAATTGTCTGACAGTAGGTCGGTTTGTTTGATTTTTATTTCAGGGTTTTGCATTCGTTTTATTTTGATTTATTAAGGTTAAAATTAAGGATTTCTAGGAGGTAAACTAAGATTTTTAAATGAACTTCCCCAATTATTATTGTTAGTGTCATTTGGTAGACCTGAAGTGGTTAATAATGCATCTTGATCGGTACCGTCTTTTTTCCATACCCAAGCACAAACTGAAATTCCACGGGTAGAAAGGATATCTAAAAAGGATTTTGGATTCATTAAAACACCAGCGTTCATGGGTGCAGTTTCTCCAAAGAGAATTGGTATTTTTTTATTTTGTAATTGACTTAATCGCGAATCAATCGAATTTGGAGTATCCAAAAGCCAATTTTCATAAGCATGAATGTCAAATAAAATATTTGATTTATTAGCTAAGAATTCAGTGCCTTTATTTACTAAAACACTCTCGTCTTGGCCTTGTTCGGCACAAGGGATAAGAATTATATTTGGATTTCCAGTGTTTCTTATTGTTGCTGTCAATTCATTCATATCATTCATCCATTGTGTATCCGTATATCCATCGCCTCTATCGTATCGATAGGGTTCGTTCCATACTTCAATCCATACATCAGGTTGATTCTTGAACTGAATCGCCCATTGTGCTAACTTCATTTTAAAATCAGTCCACCAGAAAGTTTGCGTTGGATTTTTCCCAGTAAATTCGGTTGCGCTGTTTCCATCCCAACCAAAAGCACAAAGAATAGTTATTCTATTATTGATCCGATTGTCATCTACGATACTTTGCAGCGAATAGAGGTACGATCCGTTTGAAGATTGTATTGGACCAGCTGTGATTGGAGTTTCTGTAACGTTTCCAATGAATTCTCTTGCAATGTCAAGATTCCAATTGTTCATATCTTGACTGCCTACACTAAATACATGGAAGGTATTGGCACCAATAAGTTGAATGGGTTTGGCTTTATATATGATTTTTGAACCAGAAATAGAAAAGTCAAAATCAGTTGTATTTGAAATAGGAAGTTCTTCTTTTTTACATGCAGAAAAAAGCATTAAAAATAGAAAAGGGAAGAATAAATTAATATTTTTTTTAGACTGGATCATTAAAAATTAAACTTTTTACAAATGGGTCGTTCGGATTGTAAAAATACATTTTTTATAAAAAAAAACGCCCCGATGTATCGGGACGTTAATTAATTTATTTTAGTATCGTTTGCTTTCTGTCTGGTCCTACAGAAACTATTTTTATAGGAATTTCTACTTCTTGTTCGATATATTCGATATATTCTTTTAGTTCGATTGGTAATTCATCGTATGTTGTCATACCAGTTAAATCCGCTTTCCATCCTTTGAACTCTTTGTAAACTGGAGTTACATTTTCGGGTTCAATGTTGTAAGGGAAATGAGCAATTTTTTGACCTTTATAATTGTAATCTGTACACACTTTTAACGTTTCAAATCCAGAAAGTACATCTCCTTTCATCATAATCAATTGTGTTACACCATTAACTTGAACAGCATATTTTAATGCGACTAAGTCTAACCATCCACAACGTCTTTGTCTTCCTGTTACAGATCCAAATTCATTTCCTACACGTGCCATTGTTGTACCGTCTTCGTCAAAAAGTTCAGTAGGGAATGGTCCACTACCTACGCGCGTTACGTATGCTTTGAAAATTCCGAATACCTCTTTAATTTTATTAGGAGCAATTCCTAATCCTGTACATGCACCAGCAGCAGTGGTGTTAGAAGAAGTTACAAACGGATAGGTTCCAAAATCAACATCTAGCAATGAACCTTGCGCTCCTTCACATAAGATTGATTTACCCGCTTTTTGAGCTTGGTGTAAGTATTCTTCACTATCAATAAAATCTAATTTTTTCAAATCTTCGATTGATTCAAAAAATTCTTTTTCAAGTTCCTCTAAGTTGTATTGAATATTTACATCATAAAAGGCAATCATCGCTTCATGCTTGTCAGCCAATGCTCTGTAACGTGCTGCGAAATCTTCTAGTTCAATATCTCCAACACGAATACCATTTCTACCCGTTTTGTCCATGTAAGTTGGTCCAATTCCTTTTAGAGTAGAACCAATTTTCGCTTTACCTTTTGATGCTTCTGATGCTGCATCTAGTAAACGGTGCGTTGGTAAAATTAAATGTGCTTTTCTTGAAATGATTAATTTAGATTTGATATCCAAATTAAATTTAGCTAAACCATCAATTTCACCTTTAAAAACAACTGGGTCAATTACAACACCATTACCAATGATATTCATGTTATTTCCATGAAAAATTCCAGAAGGAATAGTTCTAAGTACGTGTTTTATTCCGTCAAATTCTAGAGTATGTCCAGCATTTGGGCCACCTTGAAAGCGAGCAATAATATCGTATTTTGAGGTAAGAACGTCAACTATCTTTCCTTTTCCTTCATCTCCCCATTGTAATCCTAGTAATAAATCTACAGTCATTCTAATTATTATTTGTTGTTGAGACCACTTTTATGTTGTCCGTACTGATTAATTTTTGCTATAATATTTTTTAACCTTTAGTTTTTTTGTTATTCTTCAACTGCACTATCGGGTTTTGATTTTTTCTTAACTCCATATAAATACAAAGAA
>TARA_R110000868_G_scaffold411567_1_pt1 | contig 10615 bp, 7 predicted proteins | sample TARA_R110000868 | Tara Oceans TARA_R110000868 (sample SAMEA4397489) | marine metagenome | biome: Polar Biome; feature: [SRF] surface water layer (ENVO:00010504); material: water (ENVO:00002006), including particulate matter (ENVO:01000060) such as... | depth 5 m | reverse complement strand
GAAAGGTTTCAATAGTAGTGCACTAACAAGCGTTTTAAATCGGACGCGGACGGGGTGCGATGGAACTTGATTGCCAGGAATTAATTTCGCTACTTCAAATAAATTATAATCCCCGCGCCGCTTATTTGCCAAACCGTTATTCTGGTTTCAACATACTGAAATAGACATAAACACACTTATCTAGGGGAATTGACACGATATTTCACTTTTTTGACACGTTTGTTTAACTAGCCCCCAATAGATTATAGCCAATAAAATTCGGGACTATTAAATACGTTGGCTTTAAAAAAACTAAATATACTAAGTTATATACTACTTATACTTTTTTTGGGGTTTGGTAGTGGGAATGCACAAACTTCTAGGGCTATAGAAGACTCATTAAGAGCTCAGAAAGGGGTACGAAACTTTCCTGTTGAAGAGTATTTCCAAAATATTCAGATTCATTCTATTACTATAGACAGCCGAGGCTTAGTGTACTTTGCTCAAGCTCATGGAATTGTAGAGTTTGACGGTATTGAGTGGCGTATGATTTCGGTGCCAGATAGCGCCGAAGTTAATGCGCTTGCCGTAAATTCGGATGGAAGAATTTATGGCGGTGGCGAAAACATATTTGGCTATCTATATGTTGATGATGCCGGAAATACTAAATTTCAGTCGCTGGTTGAAAGCCTATCCTCTCCTTTTAACGATACAATTATTGAAATAAAAACGTTTGGCGATATCGTTTACTTCATTGGTTTTAAAACCATTATTAAGTATTCGAATGATTCAGTAGAAATAGTTGGTCGGGGAAATTTTTTAAGTGCTGGATTTTTAGGTAATACACTTATCGTTTCGGATCAAGACCACGGGCTCTTATATATCGATGAGATTGGAAATATGACTCCGATTTCTACGAAAGAAGCAAAAGTAATAAGAGCTCAAAAAATGAAAGCTCTATCGCCCCAACAATTACTTATTTCAACCCGCTCATCTGGTTTTTTTACCGCCCAAATCGAAGAAAACTCCTTGTCGTTGATTCCATGGGGAGAGCCAAGAGACCCCAATCTCCTTCAAGCATCTATTTCTTCCATAGATATATTTAAAGACAAACTTGTTGCTCTTGGTTCGTTTCAAGATGGTCTCTTTCTAACAAATCTTGAAGGTCAAACTGTTCAAAAATATTCCGCTGAAAATGGCTTATTGAACAATTACGTGTTCAACGTCTTTTTTACACAAAATGGCTCACTTTGGGCGGGGCTGGATGAAGGCACTTCCCTTATAAAAGTGCCTCAAGAATTAACAAAGGTAAATGTTGCGACTACAGTTGTAGCAGAAAATTTTGCAACAGAAGACACCTCACATGCCGAAGAAGGTGTTTTTGCGTGGATTAAAAGTGCCTATAACGAAAGTCTTGGTGGTTGGTTTGCCGATGAGTTAAATGAAGAAGAAGAAGAAAACAACAACACATCCCTAGATGAAACGGCAGATTTATTTGCAGCTATCGTCCGGAAAGTTGAATATACGCCAACAGATTCTGTGATTTTTGGCGGAGCCTTTTCAGAAACAAGAGGTGGCGTTCAAGTATTAGACCAATCTGATTCTACAAAGTTTGAATTTGATTACGACTTCAACGCTTTTCGTTTTAGCTACAGCACTAATAATTACGAAGATATAGAAGGACTTCAATATCAGGTTCGGTTAGATGGCTTAGATCATAGTTGGTCGAAATTAAGCAATAATACTTATCGGGAATATACCAACCTTAGCTGGGGAGAATACGTGTTTCTTGTTCGGGCTCAAGATGTAGAAGGAAATCTTAGCCGATCGGCTTCTTTTTCATTTTCCATTAGTCCGCCATGGTATGAGTCCACATGGTTCTACTTACTACAGTTTACAGCATTGTTAATGGCACTAGTTGTTTCGGGGATTTTGAATAAAACAGGTAAAGCTATTTCTCTTTCCGAGGCACTAATCGCTGTAGTAGTAATTGTCATTTTCCAATATGTGGATTTCTATATCGACCCATATTTGGATGAATACTCAGATGGGATAGCCGTTTTTAAAATAGGAATCAGCATTGTGTTCGGTTTTAGCCTTGAGTTTATAGAAGAACTTTTTCACAAAATTGTAGCAAAACTCACCGGGCTCGAAAACATAGAAGCTGATGAGGGAGATGGAATGTTAGAATCAGATACCAACAGTTTAGAAGAAAACAACGAAATGAAAATTTCAACCAACAACAACTAAAAAAACGGTGCATAATATGTTAACACCTTTCCAAAAACGAAAACTTACCCGCTACTTTAATTGTCTGGATACAGACGCAAACGGGTACTTTGAAAAAGATGATGTAAACCGAATTGTGGAACGACTTGCATCCGCTCGGGGCATTAACGAAGGAACAGATGCCTATGAAGAAATTCAGGGTGGCATAGATATGATCTGGAATAACGCCAGAGTGTATGGATACAGCCAGAATCCTAATAAAGTAACCCTTGGCGATTGGCTTCAACACGAAGATGTTGTGCTTTCTACCGAAGAATGGCGCGAAGAGTACATGAAAGCGGTAACCCGTGGGGTATTCGACTTGATTGATGCGGATGGTAGTGGCGAAATCTCGATAGATGAATATACTCAACTTATGACTGCCTTTGGTGTGGAAAAAGGAATTCCAGAGTGGGCTTTTAAAAAGCTGGATTTAGATGGAAGCGGAGTTATTGAAAAAGAAGAATTCGTGACTATTGTTGAGCAATTCCATATGAGTGAAGATTTAGATGCGCCGGGCAACTATTTGTTCGGACCATACTAATCAAACACACACAAATTTTAATTATAAAAACACAGAATCATGTTAACACCTTTTCAACAACGTAAACTAACCCGTTATTTCAACTGTCTAGATCTTGATGCTAATGGCTTTTTCGAGCAAGACGATGTGGACTTAATAGTAGAACGCCTTACCACAAAACGAGGTCTGGATAAAGGCTCTGAAGAGTACGCAACTATTGAAACCACTATTGGAATGATTTGGCAAAATGCGCGTGATCTTGGTATCACTAAAGATCCAAATAAAGTAACCCTGGCCGACTGGCTGGCTCACGAAGATGTAGTGCTTTCGAGCGAGGAATGGCGCGAAGACTATATGAGAAAAGTAACCCGTGCTGTTTTCGATTTATTTGATGCAGATGGCAGTGGTGATATCTCCATTGAAGAATACACCGATATTATGACTTCTTTTGGTGTGGCTGAAGGAATCCCTGAGTGGTCATTTCAATATCTTGATTTAAACGGAGATGGCGAAATTTCGAGAGATGAATTTGTGACCATCGTGGAGCAATTTCATATGAGTGAAGATTTAGATGCGCCAGGCAACTATCTGTTTGGTCCATATTAAACAAAAAATCTCGTTCGAAAACGTGAGTGCTTTGTCTCTAAAAAAGTACTCATAAATAATACAGAAGTAACAGCCCGCTTAAATAACGGGCTGTTTTAATAGTCCATTTGGAGGAGTGTGAAATCTCCTTCAGATTTTAAAATAGAATTTACACCAAATAAAGCGAAAAACCTTTTAGGTCAAATCACTCCAATAATTAGTGCTATGAAAAAATCATCACCTTACACAAATTCTATCCGTAGATTTCTACTGATTATAGTTTTTATGATTACAGGAATTTTAGCAGCAGTTGCCCAAACGGTAGATGTTGAACCCATGCAACATAAGCTAAAAGTTTATAAAGATGTAGAAACGCAGCAACTATTCTGGCCTAAAGATTTGCCTGTTTTTGTTTGGTTGTCAACTTCTCCACAGCAAACCGCGCCAAAACATAAACTAGAAACGGCTAGCCTAAAACAACAAGATTCGACTAAAAGTCTAGAGCAATCGCAGATAAATTTAGAGCTTTCTGGCAACCAATATTTACGTTGGATTAACTACGAAACTAAGGATACCCTCCTGTTAGAATTTCAGGCGGATGGACTTCCTCCAAGTTCTTCTATTATGCTAAGTGGTGCGGAAACTCATCAACATGATGGAACAATCTATAAAGGAAAAGGATTAAAAGCAGAATTTGACGCAATAGATGAACATGCAGGGGTGGAGAATATTTACGTTTCGGTGAATGGTGCAGATTTTACGCCGTCGTTTGGGGTGTACGATTTTAATCAGGAGAAAAAATATAGTATAGCTTTTTACGCATTAGATCATGTTGGTAATACCGAAAAAGTGAAAACAGAACTGTTTTTTGTGGACCTCTCGGCTCCAGTTACCCAACATCAAATTGTGGGGGTGCACCAAGGCTCAATACTTGCACCAAGCGCCGAAATCACTCTTTCTTCTAATGATGCATTTTCAGGAGTTGCTGCAACCGCCTTTCATTTTAATCAACATGAACAAACGGGATACGAAGAGGCTATTTCAGTATCACTTTTAGATGAAGGTGCCCATACGTTGTATTACAATTCAAGAGATAATGTGAATAATGAAGAAACCGAAAATGTATTTCAGTTTTATGTAGACCGGACCTCTCCTCAAACCACTTTAATAATAGAAGGTGATCAACATGTAGGAGATAAAACCTATGTTTCTAACCGAACGGAGTATCGACTTTCTTTTTCGGATAATAAAACGGGGGTTAGTTCTACCCATTTTCAAATTAATGATAAGCCAGTTCGAACGTATGAACATTCAGCAATTAGCTTGCCTTCCGAAGGAGGAAATTACCAACTAGCATTTTGGTCGGTTGATAACGTCAACAATGAGGAAGAAAAAAAATTGCAAGATTTATTTGTAGATCAATCGGCTCCCATATCTACCCATTCGTTTAACGGGAGTTCTTTTACACAACGTGGTAAAACCTGGATTACCTCTCAAACAGCTATGGAACTAACGGCTAACGATGATGAAGCTGGAGTAAAAGAAATACAGTATTCGGTGGAAGGGGAAGCCAATAATCAGTTGTATACTGTTGTTCTATCATTTAGCAACGAGGGTGAGTTTGCAATATCATACGGTGCCGTCGATAAAGTAAATAATGTAGAGGAAAAACAGCGTGTAGAAATTGTGGTTGATAACAGTCCACCGGTGGTAACAGTAAACTACAGCTCATCAAAAATTGGATCCGGAAATGCAGAAGATGGCTCTGTTTTAGACCAATATCCTGTAGGAACGGTATTGTATTTAGCGGCAACCGATGAAGCCTCGGGTGCTGAAAGCATTCGATTTAGCTTAAATAATGAAGCCAAAAAACCTTTTGCTATGCCGTTAAATTTTGAAACCCCAGGAGAACAAAAGATAGAAATCTCTGCAACCGACCGTGTGGGAAATGAAGCAATTAAAACACTTAGGTTTATAATTTCGGAGTAATACAATGTATTGGAATCTGAATAAAACCGAACCACAAAATCGCCTCACATTTGGGTTGATCCTGAAAATAGGATTGATAACACTTTGCTTTTTATTTGTAATAACGGAAGCCCTTTATGCTCAATCTCCTCCAACTAAACCGCCACTTGAACATGAAATTCAAACGTATCGCGCACCTGACAACACAGTGTTTATAAATCAACATCAGTCGTACCAATTTATGTTTTTGGGGATGCAAAGTGAAGCAACCCAAGTGCTTGAAGATGCCGAAAAACAACGTTCACATTTACTCCCAGAGGGCTCTACAAATGTACAGATTTCAAACGCTGATGGTAGCGTTATAAGCTATCCACTTGTGGTAGATGGAACTGCACCTGTTTCAACCATAGAACTTGTAAATGCACCTCTTTTTACAAGCGATGAAGGAAAGTTATATGTAGGAAAAAATATGGCGGTTAAATATGAAGCCGTTGATGAAGCCTCAGGAATATCAAATACATATTGGGCATTAAATAATGGTGCTTTCAATCCATTTAATGAAGAAAATCCTGCATTTATAAACAACCAAAACTACCTGCTATATTATTATGCTGTTGATAAAGTAGGCAATGTGGAGCCAGTACAATCGCTGGAATTTGAAGTAGATGTAACAGGTCCACAAGTTCTTCAACATGTGGAAGGGCCACAAAACCTTTCTGTAATTGCAGCGGAAGCTACCATTAGTTTAACCGCTACCGATAATGCCTCTGGCGTAAACAGTATATTTTTTTGGTTTGATAAAAATAAGGCTTCTTCTTACAGTACCCCAATTTCTTTAAACGATCTTGAAGACGGAGATCATATCCTTTTTGCCTATGCAACAGATAATGTGAAAAATGCTGGCGATACATTGGCTTACCGTTTTTACCTTGACAGAAATAGTCCAGACATAGCCGTAAAACTTTCGGGAAATGTATTTGAACAAGATGCAACAACTTACCTTTCTGCGGAAAGCAGCATCACCCTCATACCCAATGATAATAAATCTGGTGCAGCTACAACAAAGTATCAGATAAATCAAAATCCTGAACGCCCCTATTCTAACCCTATTCAGCTTCCATCGGTTAGCGGAACATATACGGTAACCTATTACTCAGGAGATGTGGTTGGGAACACCTCTGATAAGCAAAGTGTGAAATTGTATTTAGATAATGGACGACCTAATACCAATATTCGTTTTCAAGGATACTATTCAAAAAAGGGAGATGGATATGCTATTAATCCTGAAACAAAAATTACGTTGGAAGCCGGAGATTTAGAATCTGGTATAAAGGAAGTGCGCTATAAAATTAAAGATGAACCATGGGAAGTTTATACTGCTCCCATTTCTTTTACACAGAAAGAGATGATTTCATTGTCCTATTACTCTATCGATCATGTGAATAACCAAGAAGAAGAACAACGCATAAAACTGACAATTCAAGAAATAGAAAACACTGCTTCATTTGTTCAACCTGAACGGATAACCCCAGAAAACTCTTCGTTTATGAAAATTGACAAAGCCATTCAGGGACCTGATAAAGATGTGTATCTGTGGTTAAGTTCGTCAGATGCAGATGATAGCGAAAAATTTATGTTGAGTTTCTCATCTGATAGCTCAACGGTATTTCCTATTAATTTGCAGAAAAATACAGAGAATATTATACAAGTTGAGGTTGATGAAAGTACTACCCGTTATCCTATTACTATTGACGGAACCTCTCCAACATCCACAATCAAAGCTTCGGGAGCGACTTCAGTTAAACAGGGAGAAACGTTAATTTTTGCTCCAGGAGTGAATTTAACGCTTTCGGCTTCAGATAATATTACAGGTGTGAAAGAGATGTATACCTCTGAAAATGGAGGTCGATACCAACCGTATAATAAAATGCTAAGTGGCTATTATACCGAGCAAAACTATGCCATCCGATATTATGCCGTTGATGAAGTAGGTAACGAGGAAAACGAACAGCTTTTTCAATTTAATGTAGATGCTACAGCACCTATCACTTCTCATCGTTTCTTATCTAATTTTTCAGGATCTAATCTTTCGAAACATACTACCATATTGCTTGAAGCTGATGATAATTTGGCCGGAATAGACACCACCTATATTCAACTCAACAATGGAAAACCGATTGTATATAATGCAGAAATAACACTTGCTGAATTGGGTGATTTTGAAGAGGCGTTTAACACTATTTCTTACTATTCGGTTGACCGAGTGGGAAATAGAGAACAGAAAAAACAATTCAACTTTAAAATTGATAAAATTGGTCCCACAGTAAACGTAAATTGGCAAGGTCCTCATTTTGAAGCAGAAGATCACATTTATATTCATCCAACTACAGAGCTGGCCTTAAAGGCAAATGATGAAGAAATGGAAATCCGAACTGTTTGGTATTCTACTAATGGTGAAAACAATAGGCAACCTTATAGTCATCCAGTTTCATTTAAGGCTGGGAGCTTTTCAGTGCTACAATTTGCAGCAGAAGATGAACTGGGTAACCAAAGCGAGGTACATAATTTAAATGTTGCAGTTGATGGAACCGCACCACAAACACAACATGTTATTTCAGGAGACAGAATTGAAAGCAAAAACGGATTTATTTTTGGACCAGGAGCAACATTAAGCTTTTCAGCGGCGGATCGGGCGTCTGGGGTGGCGTATATTAATTACAGCATAAACTCCGAAACCATGACACGTTATTCACAATCGATTCAGTTTAAACAGTCTGGCCAAAAAATTGTGCGCTTTCAAGCTGTAGACCAAGTAGGCAATGTTGAAGAACTTCAGGTACTTTCTGTTCTATACGATGAAACTGCCCCTGAAATAGATATTAGTTTCAGCAAGCAACCTCATCAGCAAAACGATAATGAAGCGACAATAGATGCAGAAACACTTATTTCAATCACATCCATTGACAGAGAATCGGAAGTAAAATCACTAGAATATAAATTGGGCGAACAAGACTATAAACCTTATTTCCGTCCGATTAAAATGCAGGGAAGTTCGCCTCAAAAACTAACCATTAGATCCATTGATCTGTTTGGAAATGAGCAAATAAAAGTCATCACTATCCAATTAAACAGTAAAAAATAACCAAAGAATTGCAATTGAACCGATTTTGAAGGAGGCCAAAAGTCAACCTTCGGAAGTATCCGAAGGTTGACCCCGATTTAAAAATCTAAACTTCCAACTTCAACTATTCAATTTTGATGAGTTTGTTCTTATTTCAAAATTTCGCTACTTCAAGAAAAACAAAAACTCTGAGCCAATTAAACGCAGGGTTGTTATACCCACTACAATAATGTATCTCGCTTCCAGTTCTCTTCAGTAATAATTACATTCAGGTAAACTAACTCATTTATTATGATTACCGATTTCAAAGAGATAGAAAATTCTGCCTTAAATCTTGACCGGAAGAATAAAGCCCGTCTGGCTGATAAATTATTACAAAGTATCCATGGTAAAATTGATCCTGAAATAGAACAGGCTTGGATTGATGAAGTTCAAAAGAGAAAAGAATCGCTTAAATCAGGAGACGCCTCTCTTCACTCGGCTACTGATGTTTTAAAAGAAGCGAGAAAACGTATTCAAAAGTGACGATTAAATTTCATTCAGAAGCCAGAAAAGAATTCTTTGAAACTTCGGAATACTACGAGGAGCAGGTTGTTGGTCTTGGTGATGACTTTATTGATGAGGTAGAAAAAGTTAGATGTCATTGAACAACAACCTTCAGCAGGAACTAAAATCACTAATACAGAACGCAGATTTTTGGTTTCCCGCTTTCCGTGTGGAATTATTTATTCTGTGGAAGACGAGATTATTACCATATTTGCCGTCATGAATTTAAGGCGAAAGCCAGGGTACTGGGAATCTCGAACCTAAAACCGTGGGTATAACAATGCGTTTTAAATCGGACGTGGAGCGATGGAACTTGATTGCCAGGAATTAATTTCGCTACTTCAACTAACTCATAATACCCGTGCCGTTTAAACGCGGGGTCGTTATGCATTTAAAAGATTACGAGATTCTCTGATATGAAAGTAGCAATACTTGGTGGAGGAGTGGCCGGCGTCAGTAGTGCCATTGCTCTCAAAAAGAAAGGGTTCGACGTCAGTATCTACGAAAGACGCCAATCCGCATCGAATATTGGTGCTGGTATTGTTTTATGGCCGAATGCGGCATATGTACTTCAACAACTCGGTGTGCTGAGTGAAATCGAAGCCGTATCCGGGCATCCGGCAAGAATGCGAAGGCTAACGAGTGCAAACGAAGAATTGGGGGCTATTGATATTGAAATGATTAACAGCCATATGGGGCACTCAAGCCTCTCCATTCTCAGGAATGATTTTCAGAATATCCTGATATCAAAACTTAAAACCTTAGGAGTTTCCGTTCACTACGGTCATTCGGTTACAGAAATAAAAACCAAGAGTCCGGGTCAAGCTGAAGTTCACTTTCAAAATGGATTGGAGCTCACTGCCGACGTGCTGATCGGAGCGGATGGACGGATGGCCTCGCATAGCCGTCGGTATGTTCACGGAAACAACACACCTGTCTATCAGAACTTTATAAACTGGGTCGGAGTTTATGAGTCAAATGAAGAAATTTTTGAGGAAATTGCAGTTTCAGATTATTGGGGCGTAGGTGAACGGTTTGGGATTGTCCCAGTTACAAAGCATAGAGCTTATTGGGCTGGGGGTATCGAGAGTGCCAACATCGGCTCCAGAATTCAGGCTGACTATAAACCGGAGCTGAGTTCCATTTTTTCGGATTGGCCAGAACCGGTTCAAATGATAATTAACCATACACCTGCCGAACGGATCAATAAGATTTATGTTCATGATCATGATCCCATCCAAACATGGCATAAAAATAACCTGATTCTAATTGGTGACGCCGCTCATGCCTCTTTGCCAACATCTGGTCAGGGTGCATGTCAGGCGCTGGAAGATGCCTGGCATCTTGCAAATCTTCTAAACGACAACCCGCACGATTTGCAGAAAACTTTTGTCAAATTCACAAACCAACGATTTAAAAAAACTGCTGGAATGGTTATGGCTGCGAGAAGTTTTGCTTCATCATTGTTCAATAGGGATGAGAAATTTTGCAAGGAAAGAAACGAAAACAGCAAAAATTCGGACTTCCCTAAAGTTGCTACATCCATGGCAAAAGGTTGGAGCCAACACTTGCCACTCAATGCATAACATCTTTAAAAAGGAAAATGTCAAGGGCACATACTGATC
>TARA_R110000868_G_scaffold231065_2_pt1 | contig 10615 bp, 11 predicted proteins | sample TARA_R110000868 | Tara Oceans TARA_R110000868 (sample SAMEA4397489) | marine metagenome | biome: Polar Biome; feature: [SRF] surface water layer (ENVO:00010504); material: water (ENVO:00002006), including particulate matter (ENVO:01000060) such as... | depth 5 m | reverse complement strand
ACAGTTGCCGATCCCAGGCCTACCGCGAAGCGGTTTAGTTCAATATATAGGAGAGAAATTAGCTATCGTCGATCGTAGTCGATCCCCAATTCAAACTCGTTATCAGAGAAACGCCCCGCATTGCACAGGAATGCGGGGCGTTTTGCATTTTACACACCCCATTCAGAAAGGAGCATTACTTGGAATACATTGTTTTAACGTTCGTCTCTGTTGTGCTATTGCTGGCAGTCATCGCGTTTCTTAAAGAGCGACGACTGCGGCTGGCACTGCAGGGAATTCTCAGACAACTGATTCATCGCTGGAGGGCACATGGAAAAACAGATGCTTCGAATCACACTGATTCTGACCTTGCTGACGAGCATCGGCTGTAATTCAGACGAAAACAGTCGTGTAGCCGAACTGGCCACGCAACAACTGGAACGTCAGTCGGATCAAAACCGCAGGATGGCCGAACTGCAACAGGAAGTCGCCTCGGGTTCTCGTGAACTGGTGGAAGCGGATGCCAAAGCCAGACAGGAGATGACAGCCATCCAACGCGAAATCCAGGCTGGGCAAAATGAAATTGGTTTCCAGCGGGACCAGCTGGAGGCAGAACGCCGCGAAATCGCTGACAGCCGAAATCGAGATCCGATCATAGCAGCTGCGATCACTAAGGTGGCCTTTGTAGTCATCAGCTTGCTGCCGCTTTTGATCTGCTGGCTGTTACTGCAGCAGAAGGTTGAACCGGCAGACAAGAATGAAATCACAGAATTACTGCTGGACGACCTGGTCTCAGCGGAACCACGTCTGGTGCCACCTGCAAAATCAAAGTCAGACAAACACCGATTAACGGATTTACTACAACAGCCCGATCCCAATCATCCTACAGAAAGGAACGAATGAAATGTCACACATTGTCACAATTCAAACAGAAGTCCGCGATGCAGAAGCGCTGGGCCTGGCCTGCCGTCGACTCGAACTGGGAGAGCCCGTTCACGAGACCGTTCCGCTGTTTAGCGGGGAAACCACTGGCTACGCGGTCCGTCTGCCAGACTGGCGGTATCCTGTCGTCTTCGACGTCGAACAGGGCCAGGTCCGCTACGACAACTTTGAGGGCCGATGGGGTGAGCCGACTCACCTCAATCGGCTACTTCAATTTTATGGCGTGGAAAAATGCCGCCTGGAGGCACGCCGGAAGGGGCATTCCGTCCTGGAAAACCAACTCAGCGACGGTTCCATCAAACTCACCATTCAGATCGGATCAGACCATTGAAAACAATCGACATCATATTTTCAACCGACGGTCAGTCCCGGATTGAAACCCGCGGCTTTACCGGCTCCCGCTGCATGGACGCCAGCCGGTTTCTGGAAGCGGCGCTGGGCAAGGTTTCCTCAGAGCAACTGACCGCCGAATATCATCAAACCATCCAACATCAACCCAACCAACTGAGACAGGAGAATTAGCTTTCACTTCACAACACATACAGGAATTAACTAAACGAGTCTACAAAGCCCCCGCGCCGGTACGTGTCCTAGTCGTCGTCGAAGGGACGCACGACATCGAATTTTTGACACGCATCTCCACTCTCTTGCATACCGATGATCCTGCTCTGCCTGATCTTGCCACGATGGAGAGTAATAGAGAACTCATCTTTTTGCCGATCAGCGGACATCCTCAAGCTTGGACCAGGCGGCTGGCACCTCTCAACCTTCCAGAGTTCCATTTATCAGATCGGGAACAGTCACCGGTCACGGAACAGCGACAGGCAACAGTCTTAGCAATCAATCAACGCTATCGCTGCCGCGCCATGTTGACCAAGAAGCGGAGCCTGGAGAACTATCTGCACGCCAGTGCCATACAGGCGGTTGCTGGTGTGACACTGGAATATGGCGATCATGACTGTGTGGCAACCGTTGCGGCGCAACAGATATTCGAAAGCAGTCATGGCAACCCTAACTGGAAACAGCTCACCCGACGTGCTCGGGTGCGACTGACAAATCGCGTCAAGCACTGGCTCAATACCAGGGCCGTCGAACAAATGACGGTCTCCTTGCTGCAAGAACGTGATCCAGACGGGGAAATCATCTCCTGGCTGGAGACGATCGGCCAACTAGTTGAAACCGCTTAAGCACATTTCACACCTTCTTTTACTTCAAACAATCAAGGAATCACCTATGTTACTATCCGAACGTCTTGCGGAGAATGTACGCGCCTGCTTCACCGGCATCTGGATTCAGAGTCATGAACACGATGAGGCGTTGCTGGAGATGGCCCGTCTCTGCCACACGGAAGACTGGCGTTTATTCTCCTGGGATATTGACGGGGGTCTTCAGGGAACGGAACTCGCTGATGGCAGCGATTCGTCTCTACCCGATCCTCTGGCGGCCATTCACAGCTTAAACAGTCAGGCCGATCCGGATCGCCCCACGCTGCTGGTCCTCAAAAATTTCCATCGGTTTATCAATTCTCCTGAAATCATTCAGGCTTTGACACAACAGATCAACGTCGGAAAGCAGGCACGGACATTTATTGTCATACTTTCCAGCCTGGTGCAGATCCCCACTGAGTTGGAAAAACTGTTTGTCTGCCTGGAGCATGAACTCCCTGATAGGAGTCAATTGCAAGAAATCGCCCGCAGTATCGCTACAGAAACGGGTGAATTACCGGAGGGACCGGAGTTGGAACGTGTTCTGGACGCCGCTTCGGGGCTAACCCGTTATGAAGCGGAAGGGGCCTTCAGTCTCTCGCTGGTACGACACCAGCGCATCGAATCCTCAGTCGTACTGGAACTGAAATCCCAGACACTGCTGAAAAGCGGTCTGCTATCATTGCACCAGGGATCGGAGTCGTTCGCCGGTCTGGGAGGCTTGGAAGCACTCAAAACCTTTTGCCGATGTGCGCTCCGTCCCAGGTCACAGGATGTAGCGGCCGTTCGTCCGCGTGGCGTCTTGCTGCTGGGGGTTCCCGGAACCGGTAAGAGTGCGTTTGCTAAAGCACTTGGAAAAGAGACCGGACGTCCCACGCTGACACTCGACGTCGGAGCTTTAATGGGCGCGCTGGTCGGTCAAACCGAAGAGCGAACTCGACGAGCACTCCGCATCGTCGATGCGATGCAGCCCGCCGTCCTGTTCATTGATGAAGTCGAAAAAGGCTTGGGTGGTGCAGCTTCTTCCGGTCAGTCTGATAGCGGCGTTTCCACACGCATGCTGGGAACGTTACTCAGCTGGCTGAACGATCATGCTTCTGATGTGTTCGTAGTCTGTACCGCGAACGACATTTCCAAACTGCCGCCGGAGTTTGTACGGGCCGAACGCTTTGACGCTTTGTTCTTTCTGGATTTACCGGGCGATGACCAGAAGCAGGCCATCTGGAGTTTGTATCGTGATCTGTTTGGGCTTTCACCAGATCAACGCTTGCCGGACGACCGGCACTGGACCGGATCAGAAATCCGGGCTTGCTGTCGACTGGCAGCGCTGCTCGACGTTCCTTTAATCAAGGCTGCAGAAAACGTGGTTCCCGTGGCCATTACCGCCGCCGAATCGGTGGCCCGTTTACGACGCTGGGCCAGTAAACGCTGTCTGTCAGCAGAACAGCCAGGAGTATTTAGCAATGACGAGCGTACCGGTTCCCGTTCACGCCGGAATCTCTCACGCGATCCTCACAGAAACTAAACCACACTCTATTTAAGGAGCTAATATGACCATGACTGCTATTGATGAAGTAAATACCCGCACCGATCCCATCGATCGGCTACGATCAACGATGTGCGCCACACGCATCAGTTTTGAATGGTTTGGCACACGCAAATCCTTGACACCCGACCAGAAGACTCAGGCTGCCGAATCGTTTGGGGCGGAAGGGACGTTCCTGAGTGCCGGAAAAAAACTGCTGGATACGGGGCATCCCCGGTTCCGGGCCGTAAATGCGGTCCGGCAGCGGGTGCGATCATACTGGACTTCAATCAGCCTGCCGTTTCCAGAACCCGGGATACGGTTATTGCGGCAGGATGCCTTGACTGCTTTTCAGGAGCAGATGAACCAGTTTACGGTTGAGCTTAACGAAGCGGTTTCACAACTGGATGAACAATACTTGTCCCTGAAGTCAGCAGCCCGGGAGCGCCTGGGGAGTCTCTTCAACGACGATGATTATCCCATGACGCTGACTGGTCTGTTCGAGGTTTCCTGGGATTTTCCCAGCGTCGAACCGCCGGATTATTTAAGACAGCTCAATCCGGAACTGTATGAGCAGGAATGCCAGCGCGTGCAGTCGCGGTTTGAGGAAGCGGTCAGGCTGGCCGAAGACGCCTTTCTGGGAGAGCTGTCACAGTTGGTATCGCATCTGACGGACCGTTTGAGTGGTCAGGCCGATGGCCGGCCCAAAGTTTTCCGTGATTCCGCCATCGGTAACCTGCACGAGTTCTTTGAACGGTTCCGCTCCCTGAATGTGCGTTCCAACGAACAGCTGGATACTCTGGTAGCGCAGTGTCAGGGGATCGTGCAGGGCATCCAGCCCCAGGAATTGCGCAAGCGCGGTGAACTCCGTCAGCAGGTCGCATCTGAGTTATCGGGGGTCCAGGCAGCCCTGGATGGTCTGTTGATCGACCGGCCGCGGCGACAAATTATCCGAACTCCAAAATAAGGATGCCAGATGAAAATTTTGATCTCGCCACAGGGGACAGTGCACTGCGTTTACTCGGAATCCATTGACCTGGCAACCCTCGGTCGACTGACCATTTCACGTGGCTCTTATGTCGAACCGAATGTAGCAGGTCAGTGGCTCGTGGATCTGTCCCCCGTGGATGGGCCGCAACTGGGACCTTTCGCGCAGCGGAGTGCTGCCCTGAAATCCGAAACGAACTGGCTGGAGCAGCACTGGTTGCCGCCTACCAGTTTCTGAAAACTGATAATTAAATTTCACAACAGTACGCCCCGGTCTTGCAGAATCGTTTCTGCAGGTCCGTTTTTTTGTTTAAACACTTTCATTTCGAAGGAGACGACTAATGAAACAGGCAGAATTGAATCGGGCGGTTGCCCTGGCAACCGGCGAAAGCATGTCGACAGTGAAACGTCTGGGCTTTTTACTGGCAGAGCCCGATGAGGCCATTGATCCCGCAGCAGAGGAATCGGGGCCCTATGTGATCGACTGGGATGAACTGGAAACCAATCGACTAAATTCCGAACGACAAGGGGCGCACCATGAACCAGTGGTGGCCTGATCTTCAAACGAGCGAATGCTGTCGAACTGTCTTATGTGACCTCAGTGCTCGGTCGAATTCGCTGTCAGCCCTGCGGCAAACGATGCACGCTGGTCGCATCAAGGGACGGCGTGGTGTGAAGGGTAATACACGCCGCAGGTAACGACCTCGTAAACGATGGCCGCTCCCATAAACAAACATTGTGTGTTTTTAACCAAATTCTAATTGCAATGGAAAGGACTTTTATGAAACTTTTATTGATCAACAACGATGGCGGTGGTTTCGCTGATTATATCGATGTCCCAGCAGGAACGACGGTGGCACAACTCTTTGAACAACACATGGGGGATGCGGAAGCACGCGATTACCTGATTCGCGTGAATCGACAGCCCTGTCCCCCGGACCAGCAGTTACAGGACGGCGATCGAATTTCGATCACGCCGACAAAAATTGAAGGGGCGCGTTCCTAGCTTTTGTTTTCTCACAGGCTGTCGGAATTTTGTATCCGGCAGCCTGTTCTGGAATCACTTTATTAAAAAGAGGAGACAATGAAACATTTACGAAAACGATTCTGGCGGGCTGGTAGTAGTATTCATGACCGTCTGGTCTCGCAAGACTCCGCGACACAATTAAAACTCCCTTTCGAAGACTGGTGGAATTGTGACCGATTGATTCGGAAACGTCAGCGGGCACTACGAAGGGGGTGGAAATCTGCGGCTTTAAAAATGGAACGAGATCTGAAAACAAGTGTTACCCAGCTAATCCAACAGCTAACAGCACTACATACGGAGTTATCGTCTGATTCACCACAGCAGATCTCCTCAGTCAAGGAACTCTATGCAGAACTGCTGGCGTTAGAAGATGAATTTGGTGAACTGAAGTTGGATCTCCGTGCGCAGACCATTTCAGTTATCACAGAACCGATTCAACTAGAGGCCGTCTATCTGGGGCCATTTGAGATTTGTTTCCACTATGGAAGCCCGAACACTGATGGATCACTCCATTATCGCGTGATTGCCAGAGACCCCAATCCGGCGATCACTAATGACAGCGTCACACATCCGCACGTCCAATCCGAAGTCGTCTGTGAAGGGGAAGGACGGTTGGTAATAAGCCGGTCATTGGAACAGGGACGGTTGTTTGATTTTTTCACGATGGTGGCCAGCCTGCTGCGAACTTATAACCCCGACAGTCCGTATGTGGCGCTCAGTGACTGGGACAGTGTCGAATGCACGGAGTGTTCCGATGTGGTCATGGCTCACCAACAGACACGCTGTGAAAACTGTGAAATTACACTCTGTACGGAGTGTGCCAAGGATTGCTCGGACTGTGATTGTCCGTTTTGTCATGAATGTGTGACGCACTGTGATTCTTGTCACAGCTATTGCTGTTCGTCCTGTTCAAAACAGTGCATTCAATGTAATGCCGACTGTTGTCAACGCTGTTTACTTGAAAATGAAAGGTGCTCTAATTGTGATGCAGAAGAACTCGAAGAAACGAATGAAGAATTACAGGAAACCCATACCTCAGCAACAATCCCGGTTACCGCAATTCCGGTTCAGCCCGACTGCCTGGGCGAAACTGTTGTACCTGCGTGACTATGGAGAGACCGAAGTCGGAGGCTTCGGGATTACCCCGCAGGACGACCTGCTGCTGGTGCAGGATCTGCAGATTGTGGAACAGACCTGTTCGTTGGCTCATGTGGCCTTCGTCGATGATGCGGTCGCCAATTTCTTTGACGACCAAGTGGATGCGGGTCTCCATCCTGAGCAGTTTGGTCGGATCTGGATTCATACGCATCCTGGGGATTGTCCGTTACCCAGTCCGACTGATGAAAAAACCTTTGATCGTGTCTTTGGTCGATCCGACTGGGCCGTGATGTTTATTCTGGCACGGACAGGGCAAACTTATGCTCGGTTAAAATTCAATGTGGGTCCCACGGCTGAATATGAAATTCCGGTCAAACGGGATTACTCTCACGCATTTGCCGGATGTGATCCAGACCAATGGGAGGATGAGTATTTAGGTCACGTGCATCCGCAACATAACAGTCGTCTGATCCAGTCTGATTTTAATCGAAACGCAGACTTTGACTGGGAAGAAGACTGGCTCTTTGCTGAGAACGAATTGAAGGGAGAACAGATTTGAATAAATTAAATGAGACTACGGATCGTTTCCAAAGACAGAGCGATCTGATCCCGGCGAAACGGCTTTCCCAAGTTAATGCGACTGTCATCGGTGTAGGAGCCATTGGTCGTCAGGTGGCCCTGCAACTGGCAGCGATTGGGACGCCGCAAATCAAGTTGATTGATTTTGACACTGTGGAATCTACAAATATCACGACACAGGGATATCGGTGTCAGGATCTGGGACAGTCTAAAGTGGACGCGACGGCCAGAGCTATCCAGGAGCTTGATGAATCGATTCAGGTGAGGGTGACTTCCGATCGGTTTCGCCCATCTGTGCCCGTTGGTCAGGCGGTGTTCTGCTGCGTCGATTCCATTTCCGCGCGGTTCGCAATCTGGCGGCCTGTTAGTAGAAAATGCGAGTTCTGGACAGATGGAAGAATGCTGGGAGAAACAATCCGAATACTGACAGCAACTCAGCATCATGGAATGAAACAGTATGAAGAAACACTCTTTCCACAAAATGAGGCACAGACCGGAAGCTGTACCTCACGCAGTACGATTTATGCAGCCAGCATTGCTGCCGGCCTGATGCTACATCAATTCACTCGCTGGTTGCGAGATATTCCTGTTGATTTTGATACCACCTCCAATCTTCTTGCTGGTGAAACATACGTAAAATGAAGTTTAAAATGAGCAGACATATTAGAGAAATGCAAACAGAAATGACATGGGATCTCGGGCCACCTGCAGTGGTGGCCCGAGATCCTTATTTTTAGCTATCAGAGAAGTGATCGAAAGTTTTCCAATTCAGAGCACAATTTCTGCAGAAATTTGAAACAGAATCAGTTCGACTAATGGCTGCAGAATCTTTCCTTTCTCAATCGAAACGCAAAAGAATGTAGGACAGTCGAACTAGAAAGGTGACGAAATATTCTCTCGATTCTTGAAATTAATCTTGGGTAAAGGTCACGCTAATTATTAGTCGTTTCCCAAATGCCAGTACATGAGTACGTGGCCTTACGCGGTATGAACTGGCACCGTAAAGTACGCCAATCCGCCGGCGAACCAGCCCGAAACCATTCCAACCGGTAACATTCCTGTGGCCACTCGATGCTGTATCTTATTCGCTCTCCATCACGCCCACAGTAAGAGGACGACGCCCCCCAGAAGAAATGCAATTGGAACGTGGACCAGTGCTGGATGCAATCCTCATGGTTTTAGGACAATATCATCCTTAATGTCTTCCGCTTACCGAAGAATTCATTTTGATCAATACTCATTACTTGTACAATTGCGCATGTCGCAAACGTAAGGCGTTGACAATGACGGAAACAGAGCTAAGACTCATTGCCGCAGCAGCAATCATGGGACTCAACAGAGCCCCCATTCCAAGAAACGGAACCAGTACTCCACTGGCAACGGGCACGCCAAGAATATTGTAGATAAATGCGAAGAATAAGTTTTGGCGGATATTGCGCATAGTACTGCGACTCAATCGGACAGCTTTAACAATACCACGTAGGTCTCCTTTCACTAACGTCACACCGGCACTTTCGATGGCCACGTCCGTGCCTGTCCCCATCGCAATACCTACGTCAGCTTCAGCAAGTGCTGGTGCGTCATTAATACCATCGCCAGCCATCGCCACTTTACTACCTTTTGTCTTCAGTGCTCGTACTCTCGCGTTTTTGTCTTGTGGACTAATGCCTGCTTCCACTTCGTCGATGCCAAGATTCTTGGCCACTGCCAGCGCAGTACGCTTGTTGTCACCGGTGAGCATAATAATTCGTAAGCCCAAATCGTGTAGTTCTTGCACAGCGTCGGGGGTTGACGCTTTGATAGGATCAGAGACGGCCAGTAGTCCGGCGAATTGCCCATTAACAGCAACGAACATCACTGTATGACCATCGTGCTGCAGCGCTTCAGCACGTTCTCGCATTGTCTCAATGTTACGAACTCTTTGATCGACAAGAAAGTCAAGTTTACCAATCAAAACGCTCTTTCCTTTAACCGTTCCTGATACTCCACCCCCGGTTGTGGAATCAAACTCATCAACTGCTGCCAAGTCAATTCCTTTTTCCCTGGCAGCATCGATGATGGCACGGCCTAGTGGATGTTCACTGTTTAGTTCGACCGCTGACGCATATTCCAATAGCTCCTTCTCTGAAATGGACTCTGTAGGAATGCATTCGGTGAGTTTGGGCCGTCCCTCCGTCAGTGTACCTGTTTTATCAACGACAATCGTATCCACCTGCTCCAGGACTTCTAAGACTACGGCGTCTTTGATCAGTACACCTTCCTGTGCTCCACGACCGATGCCAACCATGATTGACATCGGCGTGGCTAGGCCCAACGCACAAGGACAAGCGATAATGAGCACTGCGACAGCATTGATCAAAGCGAAACCAAGCCGTGGTTCTTCTGGAGATAACCATGCCCAAACAACAAATGTAACTATGGCGATTAAGACTACTGCGGGCACGAACCAGCTTGCTACCACGTCAACGATACGTTGTATTGGTGCACGGCTGCGTTGAGCGTCAGCAACCATCCGCACAATTTGTGACAATACAGTATCCTCACCTACATGTTTTGCTCGCATTTGGAACGAACCAGTCTGATTCACCGTGCCGCCCATCACTAGATCGCCCGTTTGCTTCGAGACCGGAACTGGCTCACCGGTTAACATTGATTCATCAATCGAACTCTTGCCGGAAATGATTTCTCCATCAACGGGTATTTTTTCGCCAGGAACTACTTTGAGAATGTCGCTCTCGCGAACTTCTTCTAATGGAAGCTCCTGCTCTTGCCCGTTAACGACAACACGGGCCGTTGGTGGTGCTAGTGATAAAAGTTCACGAACTGCGTTGCCAGTTCGACGACGGGCACGCAATTCAAGCACTTGTCCCAATAACACCAAGGCAATGATTACGGCAGCAGCTTCAAAATATACAGCAACGTGACCATTTTCTTTGAAAGAATCTGGAATCATTCCGGGCACCAGCATCGCGGCTGTGCTATATAAATATGCCGCACCAACACCTAGCGAGACCAATGTAAACATGTTTAGGTTCCAATTAACCAAGGACCGCCAGCCACGTTCAAAGAACGGCCAGCCAGCCCAGAGTACAATCGGTGAACTCAGCGCAAATTGAACCCAACGCGAAACAAGCGGTGAGAATTCCAGTGTCTTATCGAGCATTGGCAACATCGCCAACAGCAGTACCGGTATCCCCAAAACCACAGCGACCCAGAATCGTTGTGTCATGCTCCTAAGTTCGGTGTCGTCATCTTCCTCAAGCGCGGTTACAA
>TARA_R110000868_G_scaffold30712_4_pt1 | contig 10616 bp, 18 predicted proteins | sample TARA_R110000868 | Tara Oceans TARA_R110000868 (sample SAMEA4397489) | marine metagenome | biome: Polar Biome; feature: [SRF] surface water layer (ENVO:00010504); material: water (ENVO:00002006), including particulate matter (ENVO:01000060) such as... | depth 5 m | reverse complement strand
GTGTCAATTTGGAGGCATGATGGAAGATCCATTTGACTACAAAAAACCAACCTGGCTTATCTTGCAAGAACGGGAACACCGTAAAAAGCTAAAAGAGGCCAGAACTGGTAAGCCAGTAGGCCAATGGGGTGGCAAAAGAGTTGGAGCAGGAAAGAAAAAGCCAAAAGACTACACCCATTTGGCTCGATTAACAATAAACAATGTCCAGCACCAGATCCTAGCTGATTTAGGTGGAGGAGATTGGGAGGTTGGGCTAAATAAATTAATCGGTGAACATATTTAAAGGATTGGAAATGATTGACCCAACAAAAGCAATAGCCTACATTGCCCAACAAGCAGAACCCTTTGCAAAGGCCAAGGCAGACCGAATCTTCATCGAGAATAACTTGCGAGTGGTGAAGTCAGAGTTGGTTGGTTTGGAGGAAGGAACACAGGGCGCCAAAGATGCTTACGCTTATTCGCATCCACGCTACAAAGAGCAATTACAAGCCCTCAGAGAGGCCACAGAGATCGAGGAAAAGCTTTTGTGGATGATGAAGGCAGCAATGGCTAAGATTGATGTGTGGAAAACATTAGAGTATGGCAAGCGAGCAGAAATGAAGAGTTTCGGATGAACAACAAACCAAACGCCCGTGAAAGGTTGCATCTTGGGTTAGTTAAAGAGTTGCCTTGTTCAGTATGTGACGAGCCTGGGCCAAGTGATGCACATCATGTAAAGCAACATAGGCAGTATACTTGTGTGGCACTATGTAAATCTTGCCACCAAGGGGCGCTTATGGGTTGGCATGGACAAAGGCGCATGTGGTCGCTAAAGAAGATGGATGAGATCGACGCCCTCAACATTACTATCCAACGCTTGCTAGATAACCTACAATCAAGTTAAAGGAGCCAATCATGGGTGAATTCATACTTACACTGCTACACGCAGCTACCAATACTCACATATTGCATTGGCAAACAAAAAGCTTTGCAGATCACTCAGCACTAGGTGAGTTCTACACTGAGTTACCTGAGTTGATTGATGCCTTGGTAGAGGCCACACAAGGCGTTACAGGCGAGATCATCCAGTACCCTGCAGACTACTACCCGCCAGCCGAAAACGGCCTCACAGAGCTAAAAGAACTGCGCGAGTACTTTGTCGAGACTAGAGATGTAATGCCCAAAGACAGTGAGATACAGAACCTGCTGGACAGCATAGGTGATAGAATAGACTCTACGCTTTACAAGCTACGTTTTCTCAGTTGATCGTGCCTCTCCTTAGCTCTCCAAGAGCTTTAAGCCTCCTACGGGAGGTTTTTTTTCATCAAAAATTTGAAAAGGGTTGGCTAAAATAAATCAAATCCTGCATTTAAAAACAAGGGTCCAAAAAAAATGACGGGGGGGGGTCTTTTCTACAGGGGGAATGTGCCACTTTTTTAGGCATAACCGACCCATTTTATTTAAAAAAGAGGCATAACCATTATCACCGATTATCTCGGGCATAATCAAGGCATTATCTCGGGCATTATCAAATATAATCCAATACATTCAAAATACGCTGTAACCCGTTGATTTTGCTCACAATTCCCCATGCCACAGCACGCACGCGCACCCCTATAAACGCACCCAGCACCCCTAAAATGCACGCGCACCCAGTAGCAGCACGCACGCGCACCCATGCACGCACCTAAAATGCACGCACGCACCCAGCACGCGCACGCTATAAACGCACGCACACGGGTAAAAAAAGCCCCGAAGGGCTTTAATTAATGATGTCTAAAATGTATTCGCATGGGTCATCCATGAGCTTGTAGATCTCATTTATTCTAAGCCTTAGGTCTATACACTCTGAAGGGCTAAACAAGGGCTTACCTTGTCTATTGATAACCGATTCGGGATCATCCTCAGGGTGAAACAATTTATCATCTTTTGACAATTGATAAAAAAACCCTTTGGCATTATCAAAGGTTTGAATTGGGGTTTTGTATTTCATGAATGTATAAAATCCATTATAAATATTTCAAGAATATGAACTCTTTCCAATTCCTCAAAATCACCATTCCTATCGTTCCAAGTAATAGCGCTTCGCAATTCTTCAGTAGGCGCATGGTATATATCCCATGCTTCACTAGGTCTACCATGAAACAATTTAATCAATTGACCCTCTTTAAAATCATATGAGACGTTATGCATAATGGACCCCTTTAATTTGAGTGAACCCGCTTGTATCGTGCTTTGCTTTGCCTTTAGCGTATAAAGCAACTACTACTTGCTTCGGCTCAATATGTCTAACGTCCGTATTATCTCCGTCGATTACATTCCATCCCCGAAAAGAATCGGGAATATCGGCTTGCTTTTGAAATACCACAGCGACACGAGAATTATTCTTATTCAATAATCCTTTAATTGATATCGGCTTTGGTGTAATGGCACTAAAGGAATAGGTTAAATCATAATTGTTTAACGTCTTACCCTCTAATGACCGGCTTGGATGCTTGGTGTAATCATAGAACATAACATCAGGGAATAACTGAAAAAGGTTTTTACCTTCCCATATGATCAAATTCTCATAAGGGATATCGCTTGTACCATTAGGTCGAACAAGAGGCTTAAAACCAAGCCTAAGGGCTTTTCTACGGATAGACCATGTATCCGCAGCAAGGGATAATAAAAAGGCTTGCTGGTGATCGTAGAAAAACTGGGTTTTCGCTTTACGGGCTTTTTGTACGCTATTGAATGCACCCCGCCCAGCACTATTTAAACACGCATGAAAGCATCCCGCCAATAATGCCAAAGGACACAAGGTTTCATCAGGAACAAGGTAAACGATGCCAGTAAGATAACCTATCTTTTCACCCTTGATTGTTTTTGTGGATGATTCTCCAAGTATCGGGCGATATTGCAAGCCTAATGACTTGAGAATGATTTTATATGGATTTTGCATAATTACTTTCTTGAATATATTAAACCTTGGAAAGCCCAAGCCATAAACCCCGATTAAAGGGTTTACAGTTTATGCTTTACATGTAAATGATGAAATACGCTACAATTGGACTTGAAATAATGACAGCGAATATAGTGGCATGGAATAAATCAATTAAAAATCTTTTCATTTTATTCACCCTCAAATTGTTTAATGGCTTGTGCTTTGGTTTTCCCAAATTGTTTACCAATGAATAAACCATCAATTCGCTTGGTTGCAATATAACCATTGATACCATTATATTTGACTTTTTGAAATGTATATGTGATCATTTTAATATATCTCTTTTTCACTTAATAACATGCAACCCCGAATGCATAATTGATCGATGGTTTCCTCTTCTAGATAATACATAATATTCACTTTATCAAGTGTACGAATATTATCTATTGTTTCATTGTAGATACCCGATGCATCATATTCATATGACATACGTACAATGACAGTCACGCCACCGATACCGATGCACGTTTCGAATTCAAATACGCTATCTCCACCGATAGAGTTGAGTTGATCTTGTGTGAGCATGAGTTATGCTCCATAGCGTTCAGCAACATCACCCCAGCAGGCAACACGGTACGCGCAATTAAAACGAACCAGAGTAGGCGTATAGGTATCCCCAGCGTTCAAATAAAGGCATTCACCTTTGATGGTTTCAAACCCTTCTACGCCATCAAAGTCACCCAAGTCATTCAGGCATTCCATGCGGATATCTTGAGTAGAAGGTGCGTGATAGCACTCTGCAACAAGGGCAGCACCTATAGGGGTTTGCATTAGTTGGGCACGGGTCATAATGAGCAAAGCTTTGGCCTGCTTGGCGTTATCGCCAAAAATAGGCTTTAAAGCCTTTATTGAAGGTGAACGGATCATAGTGTTCCTTTAAGTTGAATTGAGTTGAACAATGAAGGGCTAAAAATTGAGCCCTTCACATATATAGCAGGGAAGATTCATGCCAACTACGCTAAGTCATTGATTTCATTGATAGCTCCAAAACCCTATGAATAGTTACCCTTAGAACTATGGAATTAGTAATCAAGTGTAATCAAGAAAGACTATCGATTGGCCGTTGTTGATAGCTTTTGGCTATTACACCAGGTGAATGGGGAATACGTTTTCCAAAGGGTGAACGAAAAGAAAATAAAGGATAAATCCAAGGCCTTAAATGACCCTTGTACAGAGGGAAAGACACAAGAGAGCATAGAGCTATAGCTAAACCAAATAAAGGTCTTCTAGCGCCATGCTTGGATGATCATATTCGCTGGAAAACAACAAAACAATCGGGGCCTAGACGGGGCCTAGTTTAAACGCCCTACAAGGCACGGAAAGCACCCCACTGGCTACCACCCCCCTAGAAATATCTACACCCCCCTAGAATCGCGTTTAAATGCGTTCTACCCCCCTAAAAAAGAGAGGGGTAGGGCTGGAGCCAGGTTGGAAATAGGGGGCCCGCTCCCCCAATCCCAAAATTTCTACAAAGACTTTTACCCGTCCAGTACTAGAAAGAATGATTCATATAGAACGTAGGTAGTATGAAGAGTGTTAAAACCTTGATGAAGTGCCAGAAAACACGGGTTTATACAAAGAAAGAGCATGTAGAAATGTAATACTTGGAAAGCCTATATAAAATTTTTGCCCTAAAACTTTTTTGGTTGCTACAATCTTGGCTGTTGGTGTAGCTTAGTAGGAGAGCGGTCCCGCTCCGGTCGGGAATGACAGAGGTGCGAGTCCTTTCGCCAACAACTAACACGCATGGGGATTGACTGCTTCTTACACAGTTCTGAAAGGATAGGGTGGCTGAAACGCCGGGAACGCCCAACAGTCCCCAGCCGTGTTATTGAAAGGCATTGTATGGAAGAAGTTTCTTGGACGCTTGCACACCCACTGCATGATGTTGAGGATATTGTGGAGATGGCTGACAGTATCTTTGGACAAGAGGCTGATGGCATACTGACGAGGGACAGGAATGTGTTTTGTAAGAATGTGACCATTGCAAGCACTGTTCAGCTATTCGACAAGGGTAAAGAGTTCTTGGCTGTGTGCAGGAGCGATAGCGAAAAGCTATTGGGGTACTGTTGGTTTGACCGTGGTGGTTATACAACGTATGCTAATGAAGAGATTAGTAATGCTAAGTTTCATCACGTTGATTTATCTCTTTCTGTCAGGACAAGAGTAAAGTTAATTAATGAAATGATTGATCAGCATATATTATGGGCTAATACTTGGGGCATTCCGATTATCTGCTCAACCAGTATAAGAGCAGAACATAATGGGTTTATGAAAATACACCGCAAGCGTGGATTTAAAACCAACGGGTCGTATGCTTGGATTAGAACTGAGAATGCTATTAAAGGATTGAAATGAAACGCGCAAACGATTTGATTCACGGTGATGTTCGTCCTGAAGGCACTCATGTTTCTGATGAGGAAAAGAAAATAAAAGCCCGTGAGTTCTATCAGATGAAGAAGGCTCAAAAGAAAGCATTTCAACTTGCTACTGGTCAGCAACCACCAAGAGAGCCAAAACCTTCTGTCAGCCCACACCCTGCTGGTCGGCCTAAATCCATTGTCAACCGAGTAACCGAGTATGGTGCTCGTTTTAATCAGCTAAATGATGCCCATATAGCCAAAGGCTTTCCCCCACTTAAAACAGCTATGGACGTTTTGATTGAAGCCATGCAGTCTGATGAGCTAGACATCAAAGAAAAGGCTAAGATTGCTGATAAGCTGGCCCCCTTTGAATCCTCCAGAGCGCCTATAATTTCTATCGAGCACGTTAATAACGTGAACAAAGAAGATGATGTGTCGGCTGATGATGCCTTGGATGACTTCTTGCAAGCTCTGCGTAAAGTGTGATAATACAAATACTTTTATGAAAGGTTAGTATGAATACGAACTTCCTGTATGCCCAAGCGCCTAACCGCAAGGGTAATGTTTCTAAGCACACCCCTACTGGTATAGGTGGTGCTACTGGCGTTTGTGGACCTGCTCATGGTGTGTCTGGCCCTAAGGGTCAACAAGGCGCTCCTAAAGCAACTGGCAACATTGCTAGTCGCAATCAAAAGGTTATGGTCAGCACACATGCTGATTATTGTGGGACTATCAAAAATGATGGTTACATGAACAGTGACCGAAACAACTTTTTAAAGTGAGGCAATCATGTCATACGGTAAAGTAATTTCTGGTGGCAAGCAAATGACTGCTGGCCTAACCAAAAACATCAACAAGAAGCTTGAGTCTTTTGCTGATAGCCACAAATACAGCAAAATGCTTGCTACTGCTGTTGGCAAGACATTTAATCAAAATCCTTTGTCTGACCAACATTTGAATAACATCAATGTTGCAGCAGCCAAAAAGTTTACAACCCCTAAATTGCCGAGCAAAGTATGAAGCCTGGTCTTTACGCAAACATTGCCGCCAAAAAAGAACGTATTGCAGAAGGCTCAAAAGAAAAAATGCGTAAGCCTGGCACTAAGGGCGCACCTACTGCCAAAGCTTTTAAAGAATCAGCTAAGACAGCTAAAAAGAAATGAAGCACGACAAGCCAATTCCACGCAAGACAACGGGTAAAGGTAAGACCTATAATTCGACTGACAAGGGCGCTGGGATGACGGCTAAAGGTCGTGCTGCATACAATAAAAAGAATGGCAGCAACTTAAAGCCGCCAGCACCTAATCCTAAAACGGATAAGGATAAAGGACGCAAGGCTAGTTTTTGCGCCCGTATGGAAGGTGTGGTAAAACACGCCAAGGGTCCTGCTGAAAGAGCAAAGGCATCCTTAAAAAATTGGAAATGTTAATTTAACCGGAGAAAATGAATGGCAACGTATGATATTGATGCATTAAAAACAGATCTTCCAAACGCTAAAGAACTAGCTCAGTTTATCTACGACAAAGTAGGTCTGAGCTTAGACTTTGTTGGTAAGCCAAAAGAAGATCAATATTTGGTGGCTAAGAATGCTTTAGAGGGCAAGAAAGTTCCTTTAGATTACATAACGGAGTTAAACCCGTACATTGATCGAAAAGAAACTATCCCTATGGATGAGTTAAAGCCTCTGCCTGCTCGACCAGCAGACTTGCCTTCCCCTGACGCGCAAATCCATTTCTTTGGTGCAACCAATATGCCCCACCCAACAGACCCACAGTCTGACCGTAAGGTGCAAATCAACTTTCGCAAGTATGAGAACGGCATTATTACTTTTCAGATCATGGGCCCTGTTGAGCAGCAAGCTATTGGTGAGCGGCTAAACAAGTTTGGTCAGCGTGTTCCTGAAAAGTACACTTGGCTCGATCCTCGTACTGAAGAAATTGTAATGCGCCGACCTGATGGCACATACACTGAAAAAGGTCGTGGACTTCACTCTTATTGCGCTGGCGAAAAAGGTGGCGGCATTTGGCATCTAATTGATCGTGATATGGTCAGCATCTCACAGAAAAACGTAGTTAATCCGTGGGCGTGATGGACGAGCCTTCAACTGTCTTTCGCCAGAAGTTGTCGGCTCAAGCAGAAGTATGTGCTAGAAAAACTCTTGAGTGGTTGCAAAAAGATCTTCAAGGAGATCGATCTCTACCACCCAAAGACGTTTACTACCTTGCTTCTGCCGCCGAGCTATTGTTAACCATGCGCGACATTTATGGCAAAAAGTGAAGCAAGTGATTACATCCAACCGATTTATAAAGATCGAGCCTTAAAACACCTTGTCAAACTGGCAGGCGGTAAAGCGGCTATTAAATTGCTTGATTTTGATCAGCTACAAAAAATGAAGGCAGCACGGGATGTGGTTGCCAAGGATATGCAATACAACACTTTGAAATGGTTCCGACCTTTTAAATATCAAAGTGAGTTCTTTGAAACTGGAGCGCATTTTACCCGCAGGGGAATGATTGCGGCTAACAGAACAGGCAAGACGATAGCTTCTACCTATGAGACTGCTTATCACCTGACAGGCAGATATCCCAAAAACTGGAAAGGAAAAATGTGGGATAAACCAATTATTGCCATGTGTTCCGGTGAATCTTGGGAGCAAGTCGCAAAAACATTACAGTCCAAACTTTTGGGTTGTGATGATATTAAACAGTCGTACAAGCTGGGTACAGGTAGTATCCCCCTTGAATGCATTGACGAAAAATCTTATCGAACTGATGGCGCTAATGTGCTATCTATTGAAATCTGGCATAAATCTGGTGGCAAATCCAAGCTCTATTTTTCCAACTACACTCAACAAGTGCGCCATTTGCAGGGTTTTGAACTTGACCTTGTGGTCTTGGACGAACAACCTCCAGACGAAATCTTCTCTGAGCTTGTTATCCGTACTGCACAACGGAACGGGCAGGTTATGTGTTCTTTCACGCCACTCAAAGGTATGTCAGGACTTGTTCGCAGATTCTGGGACAAGATTGAAGGATACACCCATGTCCGTGTAACTTGGGATGATGTTCCTTTTGTTAACGAATGGGGTGAGAAGTTTTTTAGCCAAGAAGAGCGAGATCAACTTAGCCGAGACTTTATGCCCTGGGAAAGAGATTGCCGTATGAAAGGTATTCCGTTGGTTGGCATAGGAGTTGTATTTCCGTTGCTCAAATGGCCCACCTACAAAAGTATTGATGTTGACCTTAAAGCCAACGAAAAGATGGAACGTCTTATTTCTTTTGACTTGGGAATTAAAAACGATCCAACGGTTATTAGCTTCTTTTTCAGGGATCCAGTTGAAGAAATTATTTATTTGCACAAGCAAATTAAAATTGCCCAAGGCGAAACACCTGATGAATACGTCCATTTCTTGATGGATAGAGAAACAAAAGGCGTCCCGATTGCTTTGCCGCATGATGCAAGCCAAGCAGGGCGCTATACTCTGACAGAACAGTCAGTCAGAGAAGTATTTGAGGACAATTATGGACTTAATTGCATCTCTGGTGCTATATTGAACCCTGTAAACGACCAAGGAAAGATAACTAACCACAAATCCTACGGAATTAATATAATGCGGGTAGGAATGGAGCGTAGCAGTTTTATGATTAACGAGTCATGCGTTGGATTCCTTGATGAGGCAAGAAACTATGCTATCGATGATGCTGGAAGGTTTAGTGATCCTGATGATCATATCGACTCTGCCCGTATCGGCATACTTGCACTTATTCAAGGTCACGGCGAATCATTGGTTAGCAGGGCAAATACTTTCCAGTTTAGGCGGCTTGAAGCGCCTGAAGGCAAAGTACAAAGGATCTAAAAATGTTGGATAAACAAAATATTATTGTTGAGTACATTGAAGCACCTGCTGGCAACAAAGGAATCGTATTCCAAGTTGCCCATGAGGTTTACTTAAAAATGGTGGATTATCTTCGGTTAACTCAAGCCAAGAACACATTTAACCGTTTATCTGATTACCACTACCTCAATATTGCTGTCAGTAACTCTACTGAGCCAATTCGCGGTATTGACTACATTCATCCTGTAGTAACCCCTGGCGTTGATTACGCAACTGCAATTATTACCAAGTGCTTGATGCCTAACGGCAAGGTTAACTTTGAGTTTGAGCGTTTTAGTGAGGCTGACAGCGAGCAAGCTGTTCAAGCCACCGAAATGGTTAAGTACATGGTTAACTCTAAGAACGATTCATACGCAATTATTCGAGATTGGGCCCAAGATTCATTGCTTCATAAAAACGGTATTGTTATGGTGTCGCCTGTGCGCGAGCCTATTACCCAATACAAAGAAGTTGAAGGCACAAAAGACCAGCTTCGCGTATTTGAAACAATGGCTGCTGAAAAAGGTCTGACAGTTAAGCGTCAGAATATGCGCCGTATTGACGTTGACTTGCAAGGTGTAATGCAAGAAATGATGGCTCCTGAAGAAGGTGAAGAACCCAGCAGTCCTCAAGAAGACATGAATGAGGCTATACGGTCCAATACTATTTATAAAGCCAAGTACAAAATGACTGGCTTTTCAACTTCTATAAAAATTAAACACGTTGCCCAGCATTATTTTGTCTGCAACCCAACTATTCCTAATATTCAAGACCAAGATTTCTTAGGATTTTATGATCCCATGACTTTGCATGAATGCAAGGCGCAATTTCCTTACATTGATCTTGAGAAAATGGCTGATCACGCAGCCTATGGTCCAGCGGGTGCTTACCAAGCGGGTGCTTTAGAAAACGATTTGGCGCTTCACGCTCGTGACTCTACCCCAGTTCCTGGTCAAGGTGTAATTGCTTCTGCTGGGGCCGATAGATACAGCCGAGTGATTATGCTGACTACGGCATGGATCCGCAAAGATGTAGACAATGACGGTGAAGAAGAAATTGTAGAAGTTTGCTTTTCAGGCTCTTACGTCTTGTACGTCAAAGAAGTAGATTTCATTCCCTTGGCGGCAATGTGTCCAAAACCTATCACAGGAAACTTTTTTGGTTATTCTTTAGCTGAGCGCCTTGTTCCTATGCAGGAATATGCAACCAGTATTGCCCGTGCCGAGATGGCTTTTGCTATGCAATCGTCTACACCTCGCATTGGTGTAAATCCTGAGTTTATGGATGCAGAGGAAATTCAGCGCGGCGTATCTGCAATGTTTATTCTGGATCGTAAATTTGATCCTAATAAACACGTTTTCCAATTCCAACCTATGCAGGGTAACCTTGCTTACGTTCAGTCCTCTATGCAGCG
>TARA_R110000868_G_scaffold81814_2_pt1 | contig 10619 bp, 9 predicted proteins | sample TARA_R110000868 | Tara Oceans TARA_R110000868 (sample SAMEA4397489) | marine metagenome | biome: Polar Biome; feature: [SRF] surface water layer (ENVO:00010504); material: water (ENVO:00002006), including particulate matter (ENVO:01000060) such as... | depth 5 m | reverse complement strand
GAATGACAAAAATGGTATTATGAATGAATACGGACATTCAATTTAGATTACTATTAAATAAAAATCCTAACCCTACACTTAAAAAAAATAAAATTATAATTCCAATTATAATTACTATGGTATCTTTTTTAAGTTGCGAAAAACCTCCTTCATTTTTGTAGGCTACATACGTTCTTATTGAGCCGAAAGCAATATATATAAAAAGACACCCGTGTAAAAAAAGATAAAACTTACCCCTAATAAGGTAAATTAATATGGCTACAGTTAAGGCTGCTAAAGTAGCTAAAGGAAGTGCTGCTCTACCCAATGAAAATTTATTTAAAATAAGCATTACAAAGACATATTTTATATACTATTTAACAAAACTAATCTTTACTCCATTCACAAAATACATCTTCATCATGCCTTTGTTTTTAACTTCTAATTCTCCTCGGTATTTACAATCAAAATTGTCTTTAATAATCTCATAGGTGTTTTCAGAAATATTAATTTTTCCAGGTTCTGAATTAGATTCCATTCGTGACGCAATATTTACAGTATCACCCCAAATATCATAAGCAAATTTCTTAGCACCAACTACACCTGCTACTACTGGTCCTGTATTTATACCAATACGCACATCAAAATTCATTTCTTTTGCATTTACATTTTTCTTGGTCTCCGTAACAAATTCAGCAATTTCCATGGCAGCCTTTACTATTTTTTCGGCATGACCTTCTGATGGAAATGGCAAGCCACCAGCACACATATAGGCATCTCCTATGGTTTTAATTTTTTCTAAACCATATTTTTCTATAATGGCATCAAACTTTGAAAAATAAAAACCAATGGTTTCCACCAAAGCTTCTGGTGCCAAATTTTCTGAATAACTGGTAAACCCTTTAAAATCACTAAATAAAACAGTAACAGATTCAAACTTTTTGGCTTGAACCTTACCTGTATCCTTTAATTCCTGAGCGGTTTCTTCCGGCAGAATATTGAGCAATAAACGATCTGAACGGTTCCTTTCTTCTTCAATAATCTTTTTGGTCTTTTGAATAAATTTATTCCGCCTAAATAATCCAAAAGCCAATATCCCTATTAAAAACAGGGCAATAGCAGTGGCAATCATGACTACGCGCTGGTTCTTTTTTTGCTGATTTAAAAGGTTAACCTCAGATTGTCTTAGGTTAACTTCAGTTTGTTTTTGGGAAACCTCATAATCAGTTCGTATGTCTGCCATTGATTGAACAGCTTTGATATTATTCAAACTATCTCGAAATACGACGAAGTCCTTGTAATGTTTTAAGGATTTTGCACTGTTACCTGCTTTTTCATATAGTTCTGATAATTTAAGATTGGCATCACTGATTTGTTCTTTTAAACGGTATTTTTCACCTAACACAAGACTTCTTTGGGCATAATCCAATGCCGCTTCTTGATCTCCCTTTTCTAAATAGATATCAGACATGGATAGAAGATATACACTGATAGGGTAATAATCTTCAAACGCTTCTAAAATCCGTACGGCTTCAATGATGTTTTCTTCCGCAAGACTATTTTGCCCCTGATTGGCATATACCATGCCTATATTTCCTAGGTTATAGGCTTTTCCCACCAGATAATTCTTCTTTTCGAATAGTGCTCCAGATTCTTTAAAGTAGACCAATGCCGAATCATATTCTTTGTTAGTAAGCAAAGCATCCCCAGCATTCATAATAAAAGATGCCAAAGCGATTGTGTCCTCTGATTTTCGCAGCGTAGCAATAGCTTTAGAATAGTACTTCATTGCATTTTTGTGATTGTTGGAAATAGTATAAATATCGGCTATGGCGCCGTAGGCACTTCCTTCCAATGGAATCAAATTTTCTCTTCTAGCAATCTCTGCACTCTTAAAAAAAGCTTCCAAGCCATCTTCCAGATCCCCCAATAATATTTTTTTAGTTCCTTTTTGAAAATAACCCTGAGACAGGTAATAATAATTACCTGTTTGCCGCGACAAAATTATCAACACTTCGGCATATTTCAAAGCCTGTTTAAGATCATTTACCTCATTAAAAGCAAGGTTGGCCAATAATTCTAGTTTTGCCTCACCTTTAGTGGTATCAGCTATATAAATAGTAGCCAAACTATCAGAGATCCTTTGGTCCTGTGCACTTCCGGTAAAGATCACAAAATAAAAAAGGCCTATCAAGCAAGGACAGGCTTTTATTTTAGAAAGCATACTTATTGTATGGATTTAAGACGTTTGTATCGGTTTGACACTAATTCTTGGATCGAAGGTTTTGGATATGCCGCCACCATCTTTACCCAGCCATCCAGTACCAGCGGTTGTCCACGTTATGAAGTACTGTTCAGACTGGTTGCTTCCGATTTCAGGATTAACTGTTCCCTTCCAGCTAGTTGTACCAGTAACGAGAACAGGGTCGGGATTAAATAAATCAAAAGACATAGGTTTTTCAGAAATTTTGGTGATTGCAGCAACGCCTGAACCTGCTACAATCTCCCAAGTAACTGTGTCACCTTGTACAACTACGAGGTCACCAGGAGGGTCCATTGTTAATACGCCAGTAGTAGGATCTCCTTGGGTAATTTTTAGTGTCCAGTTTGTCATTTTATAAAAGATTTAATTGGTTAGTTGACGATGGAATAGTTACAATCATCACTTAAAGATAATCAAAAAAAATTAGAAGCGATAAAAATCCCTTATATTTCAAAACCCTTTTTAATCAATGACGAATGAATTTAAAACATAAGTTTGACTGTGAGCATGTAGACCATGCCATTGAAAAAGGAATAAAACATCTTCTATCTCAAGCAACCAATGGTCGCTGGCGAGGGTTTCCAACATTGGCTGGTGAGTCTGATATATGGGTAACCGGCTTTGTAGTCGCTCATATTTATAAACTGTGTGAACAGGAAGAAGTTATTAATGAGGCTCGAAATTTTCTTATACACTCTCGCCAACCATCTAAAGAATGGTCTTATAGTGCCATTGTCCCATCAGATGCGGATTCTACAGCTTGGTGCTTAATGGCATTACAATCATGTCCTTTATTAACTGGATTGGAGTTAGAGAAAGCGAAGTCGTTTTTGTGGAGTCATTTTGTTGATAATGGTATTTCGACCTATCGCGTTGAATCTGGCATTCGCGAATTTATTTCAGCACCGAATAATGAAGCTATTCAAGGTTGGACTTCTGCTCATCCAGATGTATCCATCGCAGCAGTTCTGGCAGATCTCAAAAATGACAAAGTGCCTGAAATTCTAACTTGGCTTACAGACCAACAAACCAACGAAGGTTTTATTAATTCTTACTGGTGGCGAAGCGCTTATTATACGACGACACTTTTATTAAGGGCACTTTCATTGCGACAGGAGTCTTTACCAAATGAACATGCTAAAAAAATAATACAAAGTTTGGTCAAAAAACAACTTCCTGGTGGCGGTTTCGGTCTCGATACATCCACAAAGTTAGATCCTTTTACTACGGCACTTTCATTAGAATCTTTTGTGCATTTATCGGATATTGACAGTGCAACAGAAACATACTTATGTGCAAAGAGTTTACTGCAATCTCAAAACAAAGATGGAAGTTGGGATGGAAATTATATGTTGCGAATCCCTGCTCCAAATATATTGGACCCTAACAAGGTCGTTGCTTGGAACAGTGAGCATGGAGGAGGAAATTCATTTATTAAAGATCAAGATGGACTATTCGCGACTGCCATGGCTTGCTATGCCCTAGATTGCTATAAACATACTGAAATGAATAAAATTAATGGATTGGCATAAACATTTCGGAGATGTTTTTTTTGAAACCTGGCAAAAAGCTGGACTACCTCATCATCAGGAGTTTGTAAATGAATTTATCAAAACCCAAGAACAAGAAAATTCCAAAGCAGATTGGATTAAAAATTCAGCTGCAATCTCACCAGCTATTAATGGTTCACAGCTTTACTCTGTATATGGTTTTGGATCAACGATAGGTAAAATTTTTGCCGAATGGTTTGGCTTAAATAAATCATCAACTGAAGCTGCAGCAGATTGGTGTGGTCGTTTTAATTTAGGAATAAGTCTATTCGATTATATTTGTGACGAGATGGGAGGTTTAGACGAAGTAATTTCATTAAGTGTATTTCAACCCTTTATCAATAAGAGCTCTTCTAAGACCAACCCTCTTAATCCTGCGCAAAAACTTTTAAGCAATCTGGCCGGAAGTGTTTTGCTCGATTTGGACAAAACTGCGACAAAAAAAGAAGGATCCCAAAAAACAGATATACTTTTTAAAGTGATAAAGCAGTTATTTGATGCCCAGATTTTTCTTTCAGAAGAAAGACTTTCTGATCATGCAGACCACAATAAAATTAAAAAAGCAATGTGTCTTAAATCGGCTGTACCATTCAAAGTAATGTCAGAATACACCTTAAGGCTTTCACATACAAATGATCCATTGCTTTTAAAAAATGTGCGTTCAATGGGTAAAGCTGTGGGTTGTTGCTATTGGTTGATTGATGACGCAAAAGATGTATGGATTGACCTTGAAGCAAAACAATGGAACTTATTCCTCCAATTGGCGGCTGCAGAAAATCCCCGGATTTTTTCGAAGAACAAGGATGTTTCTATCAATGACAGCTTAACAAACACCTTGATTAAAGGAAATCATGCCGAAAAAATATCGGAACAGGTTGTGAAAAAACTGGTAACGGCCATACGAAAGTTAGAGCTATCAGAACGCACAACAGAGCATACCTTGGGTCTCCTCTCTGCTTCGTTGTGGTATTGGTATAAATAATTGCCGGCAGGTACTGCCCCAACCACCCTAAAGATAAATTAATATGGCTGCAGTTAAGACTGCTAAAGTAGCTAAAGGAAGTGCTGCTCTACCAAGTGAAAATTAGACACTATCCTCATCATTAGTCAAGACATTTTAACGTATCCATAAAAAACTCTTTATAATCCACATTTGTAATTTCATAAAAATTTTTTGTTCCTTTAAACCATATAGATTTAATTGGTGATTTTTCCAACAATACAATTTGTGAATTGGATAAATTTCCTTTAAACCCAAAGTTTCCACAATCAATATCCCAGGAATGGTACACCGTTATTACTTTATTATTTTCGAGTTTAACTTTTACATACGATCTATTAGTAGGCAGATAACTTGCACAACCTAAATCCTCCGATAAATTAAAAAAAACTTGTTTGCTTTGCCCTCTTTTATATAACTCGATAGTTAAATTTTCAGCCACTTTGTACGGATCTGTTCTTATAATTTTTATTTTATCAAATATGTCAAATTCATTCATGGCATAGTGACATGTATTACGAAATTCAATTCTTTCTAAATTTCGATTTTCTATAATTTCATTTTCCTTAATTTTTAAGATAGAATCCTCTTTTGTTTTTTGATTGAGCTTTTCTTGATTCTTTCTAGCAATCTCCCGTAATTCCTGCTGTCTCTTTTCCTCTTCTTTTATTTTAACTATCGAATCTTCGCGTCTTCTTTCATTAAGCTCTTCTTGTTTTTTTCTAGCAATCTCCCGTAATTCTTCTTGTTGTCTCTTTGCCTCTTCCGCATTAACTTTTACAATGGAATCTTCACGTCGTTGCTGATTAAGCTCTTCTTGATTCTTTCTAGAAATCTCCTGTAATTTTTCTTGCTGTATTCTCTCTTCTTCTTTAACTTTTACTATCGAATCTGCGCGTCGTTGCTGATTAAGCTCTTCTTGTTTTTTTCTAGAGATCTCCTGTAATTCTTCTTGCTGTCTTCTCTCTTCTTCTTTAACTTTTACTATCGAATCTGCGCGTCGTTGCTGATTAAGCTCTTCTTGTTTTTTTCTAGAGATCTCCTGTAATTCTTCTTGCTGTCTTCTCTCTTCTTCTTTAACTTTTACTATCGAATCTGCGCGTCGTTGTTGATTGAGCTCTTCTTTCCTTTTTCTGGCAATCTCCTGTAATTCTTGCTGTCTCTTTTTGTCTTCCTTAACTTTTAGAATTGAATCTGCTCTTGCACTTTTTTCCGCTTCACTTTTCCTTATAATCTCTTGAATCTCTTCCTTTCTATTTTCATCGCTTTCAATCGCTTTTAGTCTTTCAGTTTCTTGATAAGCATAAAATAAATCCATCATATCTTCATTTATAACTAAGTATTGAGAATCAACAAATCCCACGAATTCATTATACCTAACTTTATATTTATCTTTACCTAAATACTCTAAAACACTACATTTTTCATCGGTTTTAAATTGGGCTGAATTTCGAGCAGATTCATCTAAACTTTTATACAAAATACCATCTTGAGAAAATTCTGTAAGTATATCTATGTCTTGGGAGAATGAATTTGAAAATAAGCAAATCGAGAAAAAAAGAAAATAATAATATTCAGTCATAAAAAAGTTTTAAAAAAAGGGATTCAATTCTTGATATTCTACTTTATTTAAAATATCAGGTTGATTACTATTCACAGGCGAATTCATTACATCTTGAACTCATCTTTTTTTGAGAGTGAAACATGGCAACTCATGCTACCAAATTGTTAGCACTAAATATAATTTTTTTAAGGCAAAGATTTAAATATTTTCTGTTATTAATATGTGCAGTAATTATAATACCACTAAGACTAAAAAAGGCACTATTTATAGAAGGTTTAAACAATTTACCCTTTCGACAAACTATTTGGAATGGCCTACTCTATCTATTTGTTGAAGAATGTCCAACTATGAACCAACCTACATAACCAAGGAAATAATGGTTATGTGGGTTGTTAAACAAATTAGCCTTTAATTCCAATATTTTTTTTCAAGCGTCCTGATTTTATTTAAAAGATAATCAGAATTTCTATCCATCCATTCCTTTTCCTCCTCACTTGCTTTTAAATATTGATTAGAATAGCTAGAGTAGGTTTTCTGTGCTTGACTGGCATCTTTTTTTAAATATTCTGATGTTTTTAGAATATTTAATTTTTCCAGAAAAATACTTTCAATTTTTCGCATTTTACAGAAATTTAATTAATGATATAAAATACAAAATTAAATTTGATTTTTTTATGACAAAAGTCATATTTAAAATGTTAATAAAATTGTTACTTTGATATTGTAATATAAGTGCCTGAAAAGGAGAATAACCTTGTATTATAGAAGAAAAAGGAAGCGCATTGTGATGGGTTTCCTTTTTCTATTTAAATTATCCCTCTCCGTTGTATTATTTGCTCTTAGTCGCTTATTGTATGTTTAAAAAACAATTGTTCTTGCCATAGTAAAATGTATTTCTTACTTCTAATCTATTATCTAATAATTTAATTTGTTATCTTGTTTTTATTATTGTTCCTTTTAAAATTACATTTGAATGTCCGTATTCATTCATAATACCATTTTTGTCATTCAGAATGGAGTGAAACGAAATGAAGAATCTATTGAAAATCAATGGGATTCCTCCTTTGTCGGAATGACAAAATCATTATGTTTTCAGACTTATGGCAAATTACGGGCATTCAAAATTACATTTATAAAAAACTAAAATTAATAATAACTTTATTTTATTATAACATGACAATACTATAATTCGCAATAAATGGCCCTTTTTACCACAATACTCTTTGAGTTTATATTTATCACCTTTAGCATCTTATCATTATTTAAATTTAGAGATAAACTAGGTTTAGCGCCACTTTACATTCTTCTTGGTGCTATACAATATTTACAAGCCAATCTTGGTACGATGGTAAGTTTTAAGTTTTTCGAAACCTATACCATTTATCCAGGCTCTGTGATTCTATTTGGTGCCGTATTATTTACAGTATTGTTACTCTATATTAAAGAAGGGGTTGCCAGTGCCAGAGCACTTATTTTCGGGATTATTATTTCAAATTCATTGATGTCCGTATTATTTGAAATAACCTATACCCAAGAAGTTATTAATAGAACTATTCGCCATTTAGATATAAATACCTCCTCATTATTTCACATTGATTATAAATTTTTTATAATTGGCACAATTATACTTGTGATTGATTTTTTCTTATTGGTTGTAATGTATCAATATTTAATTTCCAACATTAAGAAAAAATACTACTTTTTCGTCCTCTTTATATCCCTACTTACCGTTTTAGTCTTTGAATCCATAATTTTTAATACGGCATTATTTTATGCCGCTCCAACCTTTAACCCAACTATAATTAGTCAGATTATTGGGAAATCAATTGCTGCATTCATATTTTCTGTAATTCTCTTTTTATACTTAAAATATGTGGAAAAAGAAGACATTAAAACAACTTTTATAAACAACCAAACCCGGGGTGTTTTATCAATTTTAGATTATCGAAAAAAGTATTTTGATATTAAATCTGAAAAAAAAGAAATTGAACAGAAACTAAACATACATCTAAATAATACATTAAATAACATTTCAGATGGTTTTGTGTCTTTGGACACCAATTGGCGCTATACATTCATCAACAAAAAAGGTGGTGAGTTTTTAGGAAGAACGCCTAGTAGTTTAATTGGCAAACACATTTGGACCGAATTTCCCGAAGGTGTAGGGCTTCCATTTTACAACGCATATTACAAAGCTGTTGAAACACAGCAAACACAATATTTTCAAGAATATTACGAACCCTTTGATAAATGGTTTGAGAATAGGGTTTATCCTTCTTCTGATGGGTTATCTATTTATTTTACAGACATTACAGAAAAGAAAAAAACGGAGAAAATCATAATTCAAAGAGAAAAGGAACTAAATATAATTTATCAAACTTCAGCTCAACCTATTTTTATAATCAAAGTAGAAGGTGGCCATAACTATAAATTTATTTCCGTAAGCAATAGTTTTTTAAATATTTTAAATATAACTGAAGAAGAAGTAATTAATAAGCCTGTTAGGGAAATTATTCCAGAACCGTCATTGAATTTGGTTTTGGAAAAATATAAAGAAGCAATAAAAAGTAAAAATTCGGTTCAATGGGAAGAAACTACGCCTTATAACAACGGTATTAAAACAGCGATCGTTACAATAAGCCCATTATTTGAAGTAACAGGCTATTGTACGCATTTGGTAGGTATTATAAATGACATAACTGAAAGAAAAAAAACAGAAGCCCTTTTATTCAAAAGTGAGAAATACTTAGATAACATTATTAATAATATTGGAGACCCCGTATTTGTAAAAGACGACCAAAGCCATTTACTCTTAGTAAATGATGCATTTTGTAAACTTTTCAACCTTAAAAAGGATGATATCATTGGAAAAACACTGGTTGAAGAAGTGCCTCTAGACGAAATGGAAAGTTTTTTACGTATTGATAAACAGGTGCTTAACACAGGTATTGAAAACATCAATGAAGAAAATCTTACAATAAAAGGCGAAGAAACACGAATAATTTCAACAAAAAAAACTAGGTTTCTTGATGATAATGGCAATAAGTATCTGATTGGGATTATTAGAGATATTACCGAACGTAAAAAAACTGAAATTGAATTAGAAAAACACAGAAATCAACTTGAAGAATTAGTTAACCTAAGAACCAAAGAAGTCAATAATAAAAATACCGAATTACAACGCATGAATAAATTATTTGTTGGTAGAGAATTAAAAATGAAAGAACTTAAGAATATTATTAAAGGAATGCAGTTGAAAAATGATAATTAAATCACAAACAAAAAAAAGTATACCTTTTAATATCGCATACTTATGAAATGCCCAATGACAATTTGCAAACCGACCGATATGATTAGCTGGACATTCCATCCTTGTGCTGAGCGCAGTCGAAGTATGACCTATAAAAAACAAATAAATTTAAACAGATGAAAAGCAATACTAGTTATCTTTTCCTAAAAAAACCTGTCGTAGCGGGATTCTTGTCTTTTATCATACTCCTTTTTATTACTCAATATGTTGCTTATCAGAAGTATTTAATTAATACAAATGAAAAACAAAAAGAAATAAACAGTCAGGTCAATTTAATTAAAGAGAAACTGCAAACGTTAATTCAGTTCAGTTATTCAGCTACAAAAACACTACAATATATTGTGGAAAAAAATGGTATCCCCAGTGATTTTGACAGTATAGCAAATGATTTAATTGTTAGAAATAAATATTTTGATGTTGTAGAATTGGTTGATGGAAACGGTATTATTACACATGTATATCCATTAAAGGACAATCAAGTATTAGGCTTTAATATTTTAACAAGTTCTACGGCAAGTAGTGGAGCATTGGCCACAATCAAAAGGAAAGACTTTTTTATCGCGGGCCCGGTTCATTTAAAACAAGGTGGAGTAGGCATCATAAGCAGGCAGCCTATTTTTATAGAAGGTAAATTCGCTGGGTTTTCTGCAGTTGTCACCAAACTTTCCACTTTTTTAAATGACCTTAATATTAACACTTCCAATGACAACCGTTTTTTTTATCAACTATCAAGAGTCAATCTTGAAACTGGCAAAGAAGAATTCTTTTTGGAAAATGATGTGTCTTCTTTTAAAGAATTTGCTATACCCATAAAAATGGCTTTTGGAGAATGGAAACTATATGTTGTACCTGCTAAACCGCATGTATTTAACTCAGCCATTTGGTTCGCTCTTTTAGGGTTAATGATTTCAATATTAGGCGGTTGGGCCGTATGGTTTTTTGCCGGACGCCCT
>TARA_R110000868_G_scaffold377804_1_pt1 | contig 10620 bp, 12 predicted proteins | sample TARA_R110000868 | Tara Oceans TARA_R110000868 (sample SAMEA4397489) | marine metagenome | biome: Polar Biome; feature: [SRF] surface water layer (ENVO:00010504); material: water (ENVO:00002006), including particulate matter (ENVO:01000060) such as... | depth 5 m | reverse complement strand
AAGATTTGGGTATCCTGCAACACATCCATATTTTTCAACAAGATTACTGAGTGCTTGATATGCCCAATCGGTTTTACGAATATCAGTAAATTGATTAATGCTAGTAACTTGCTCTTGAGAAGCATAATGATTTACACCTTCCATATTAAGGTCTGCAGCAGTAGCAGCAGGAGCAACAAGTCCCAGAGCAACAGGAACGAGCATTAGTTGCGAAAATAGTTTCATAAATTTTAAGTGATTTACTCTATAGAACAAATGCTAAGAATTACAACTAAATTCTTAACTCAATATTTAGTATAGAGCATTACTCAAAGTTTGTCAAGTCTTTGAAGATGGTTAAGTAGATAAAGGCGTTTTACCTTTCCGCGCAGCACTAATTTTTTTCTTTTGTTCTTCTGACATTGGTCTTCCTTTATTATATGCCGGTTTTCCATAATTATGGTGCTTATCTCCTTTCTGAGCCTCGCTCATTTTTATTCTAGTTTCTTCAGAAACAAATTTATTTTTATTTGCCGCTGCAATTTTTTGTTTAGTCAAATGAGAATGAGATTTTCCATAAAAACTATTATTTTCTCCAATTTGACTGCCACTTATTTTTCTTTTTGTTTCTTTTGTATGTTCTCTACCTTTACTCGCATCGCCAATTTTTCTTTTAGTTTCGTCTGATAATTGTTTCCCCATATTGGCAGATCTAAGTTTTCCCCTAGTTTCTTCCGATATACTTGCACCAGAAGTACCTTCACCACCATTAGTCCTATTATAAAGAATACCAGTTCCTAAATCTATTCTACCAAACACAGCAATCATATAGATTTCGTGCTTGAATGCTTCTTGTTCGGTTAAATTTTTCTTGAGAAATATTATTCTTGACTTATCTTTTGGCGGTCTTATAGATCTTCCATTTCTTACATATGCTCGGTTTTCCTTTCCTTTACCTATGTAATAAGGAGTTCTGTCTTCACGCAAATATGCGTAAGTATAATACTTTGGAGAAGTCATTTTAATCTTATTGTTACTGCATTAATATTTATAATACTTTATAATAGAAAAGGCACCCAAAGAGCACCTAATCTTGTCTGTAGAGATTGCAGTAACAACAGACATATTATTTAGTTTGAGTATTAATTACTTTTGAGAGGGTTCAGTTATCCTCCCAAGATAAGGATCATAGTTGGTAATCTGTTCTATTGTCAACTGACTTCCTTGAGTTTCCCAGAAATTTGATATAGCATTATAACTATTTTTGTGAAAAATATCCACATGCTCTGGATGTATACTTGACCCTAACTCAGTTTTATATAACAACATAGGAGATGCATAAGTACATCCAGAATTATAAATTAAATCATCAGCAACTGCTCTGGGTTTAACTCCATTATCAAGTTTATACTTATCACCACGAACATGATTGTTAATTAATTTCTGGGCATGATGTCTTGTAATCACATAACAAGCAGTAGAAAAGTCATTTACAAACCGATTATGAATGGGAACATGAATATCGCCAGTGCAAATAATTGAAAGTTGAATTACATCCCAGGCATAAGGAGCACGAGCAATAAAGTCTTGCCATGTAAAGTTCCAGTACTTTGCAACACTTAAATCACAATCATCCTCCATAATGATTGCATAAGGTCTATCAGAAGTTTCCATCCAGTGTTTAATTGCCTTTAGATGAGAAGTAGTACATCCAATCTCACCTGAAGACATTGCATCAGGATATTTACCTTTAACAATATCACTTAGATCATCTTCACGACCATCATATGCAGAGATGCGAGTATAATTTTCTATCTCCCAATATTTAAACTGCTCTTCCATATATTCTTTTCTTTCTGGTTGCCCGTCAAGATTGAGATAATATACAGGACCAAAGTTTTTGAGTTTATACACTGATTTATTTCTGTCCATCATACTGAATATACAGCACCGTGTTGGTATGTAAATCCATTAACTGGAATGATATTTTTAGATTTCATAAGTAAATTCACTCCTAAAAATTTAATAGGGGCATCTCCCCATCTTTTAATATAAAACCCACCAGATTCATCCAGATAATTATAAAATTCCATATATCCACTATGTAAGAACCAAGATATTTTACCCAACTCAAAGTTTGTATAAAACATAGTTCCACTTGGAATATTATTAGGCAATATTTCATTAACTCTTTCAGAAAGTCCTTCTACAACTTTTGGATTGTCTACCTGAACTGCGGGAGCAATATAACCATAATAACATTCATTTTTTTCAGCCCAATCAAATATATCATAACTTAATGGAGTATGGATAAAAGAATCAGTATCCAATCTTAAATAATAATCATAATCCTTTACTATATCAAATTCATATAATTGTCCAGAGAAGAATCTACACATATGACGATATCCCATAGTAAATCCAGGATGTCCCCAAGCAACTGGTCCAGCACCATGAGTAGGATGTGGAAAGAATTCTGGTATTTGCTCCAATATTTTCTGAGAATAATTTGGAATATTAAATTCAATCTGTTGATATTTAAGAGAAATATTAGTATATACTTTAGATTTATAATCATTAAAAGATTCTTCACAAAATACAAGAACATCTACATTCTTTGTCTGGGATAGTAAATTAGTTTCCAATAATTTTAATGATTTATTAAAATCTTCGACATCTTGGTTAGATGACCTAACAAGATATATTATACAATTTCTCATATATATGAACTCCAATCAATAGTTGGAGATTGATATTGGTCACAATGAGTTGAATATCCTGGTAATGGTGTTATCAACACTTTACCCATATTTCCTAACTGAGTAAACTTGGCGTGGTCCATTGAAATTCCATCTGGAGAAGCAGCACTAAAATGTTTATGAATATTCACATCTTCTTTTAATTGTCCCATCTTAGTAGCATATGTATTGCAAGTAGATGGGACAGTTCTCCAATGAACAGAATGTGTATGATATATTGTAGAGGTTAAATTAGTATAATGAAGATACTTGTCTAAATGGTCATAAAGAGAAACATAATGAATCGGTAGCGTAAATGCTTCTAATAAAATTTCACACCAATTTTCTTTATGTAGATAATCATCTTCAAGAAAGTATATGATAGTGTCATCATCTAAATTTTTAGATTCTACAATCTCTAGAGTTTTTAAAAAACTCTCAGACTCATTACCACAATTTATAATATATGCATTAGTTTCATCAGATAAAAATGTAGCATCAATTGGTCCATAACATTCATCATAGATAATATTATAATTTGCTATATCTGAATTTATTGTGAACTTAAAGTTATTAAAAATCTTTTGTTTATCAAACCATTCTGGTCTTAATCTATTTGGAATACTACTATTTGGAGAGTAATAACATTGCCTTAAAAATATTTCTATTTTCATTTCCAATAATCATAAATGTCTTTAGTAACCTCATACTCCATATCCTTTAATTTTCTCTTTGGTTGGGTCATTGCCCAAGCAAACATACTATCAATCAATGGATAAAGTTCAGTATTATCATTAAAATTTAACATATTTTTTGCTTTAGTGTGATCACAATATGCGTGTTTAACCTCATGCCTTGGTTGTTCGTGCTGTATATTGACATTATATCCATATTTTGCAGCGACACGTTGAACAGTTTCAGCTGCTTCATTTAATGTAAATTGTTTGTCTGCACCGATATTAAAAATTTCTCCATCGTGTTCATTCATTAATTGAAGAAATGGCTCCATACAATATTTGATATCTGAGAATGCTCTAGTTTGTTCTCCGTCACCATAAACAATAATTGGTTGATTATCTAAAGAACGACGTATAAAAATTCCTATGGCATTACGATAACGATCCCATATATTTTGGTATTTCCCAAGAACATTGTGGGGTCTTACAATGGTATAATTTAATCCAAATTGTTCTTTTGCTACCCTCAAATCTTGCTCTACTGTATATTTTGCTAAACCATATGGGTCAATTGGATGCGGAATCATATCTTCCGTGTATGGAGGTATCTGATGTCCATATACAGCCATACTAGAAGTAAAAACTAATTTAACGTCATTAGTGATACATTCATTAATTATATTTGCCGAACATATGACATTATTTCTGTAATTAAAATTACGAATAAATGGGGATAATCCTTCTGCAGCATAAGCAGCAAAGTGATAAACTACATCTGGATTTTCTTCCTCAAATAATTCTTTTACTTTTTTTCTATTTTCTATATTAATTTTACGAAAAGAAAATGAATCATTTTTTGGCAAAAATGCTTTATATCCACCAAAAAAATTATCAACCCCAATTACTTTATGCGTATTCTCAATCAAATACCTAGAATAATTGGCCCCCAATAATCCAGCACATCCAGTAACTAAAACTTTCATATAGTGTGTTTCAAGTTTAATAAGTATGATGTATTTATAAAGTTTTTTCCATGCCACCCAAAATGTTTTGCTTCATCAAAATTTATTTTTTGGTTCCAATTACCCAATGGATTTTCATAAGAAAATTTTATAGATAATTCTAATGGTGCAAATTTAATACCATAATCAATTGCATCTAGGTATTTACTAGTGCATAGATAAGAATCCTCGCCAATTCCTTCGCACGTATTAAATTGAGAAGAAAATTGTAGAAACTTTTTACTTCGTAAGCAAAATCCACCATTTCCGACTCTATTTTTAGGAAATATATCTCTCATTATATTCTGTTGATTAGGAAATTGTAAAGAAATCCAACTTTCTTCAATTGGCCAAGGAGCACCAATGTAATCATAATCTAGATAAATATCGTCCCATAAATCTGGGTTAACAATATGACCATCATCTTGTATTAACATCACATAATCATTGTCAGAATAATCTATTAATTTTAATACAAAATCATTGTAACTATTCCAAGTAAGACTACTTATATTGATTATAGTAATATTAGGATGTTCAATAAATTGGTCTGTAATCAATGTGGATTTGCCAAAAGTAAAGAATCTAGTACAATACTCTATAGCAGCAATAGATTCTGAAGGATTTACACAATTTATAGATATTAAATCAATCTGCGATAAATCTCTTTTCATTCTAATCTCCTATTTTCGTTTTGGTAATCTAAATGTATAAGGTCTTTATGTCTTTCATAGAATATTTTCATATTTTTATGATTCGATTCCAACAACCAAGAAGCAGGAGAACCAGAAACTCTAGTGCCACCCCAATCATCTCTAGATTCATAATCAATCCAATAACAACCACAAACCTTCTCAAGTTTTTTGTGCATTCTACACATTAAATCGTGGTCATCCATATCTTGAGGTGAAAATTCTTCATCTAAGTAATTCAATGACTGCAAATCACTATGATCAATCATTAATGGACCACGATTTACGGAACTTCTAATTGCAAATTCATTTCTTGGGGTATTATTTCTGTCAGAATGATTCGTATGAATACAAATATCACTCCAGCAGGTATTCAAATTTTCTATCATTCCAAGATGTTTAGTATTAGGATTAAACTTCCAATTATGAGATGTTCTAGAGGTTACTGCAAAAACATCATTAAAAGTATCAAATGGCTTCCCCATCCTTACATTCCAACCATACTCGTTTATAAGCATATCATCTTGAATGATAATTACATAATCACCAGATGCCATCCTCAACCCAGCATTATTTGCCTTTGTCTCAAATACATCCGGGGTATATATTACTTTAGTATTATCCTTATCTATACTATCAAAAACAATTGCTTCGGAATTATCAGTACATCCATCCAAAACAACAATAAGTTCATAATTACATATAGTATTTTTTCGGATTCGTCTAATAACTTCACCAATTAACCAATCTTTATTATGTACCGTTAAAATAAGACTAAACATTATATTCTTGTTTTAATGATTGTAAAATTTCATCTATTGGTCTACCTAAAGTGAATCCAGTCTTTTTATTTCTCTCAAACCAATAATCACAATTACACTCAATATAATCTCTAATCTCTGATCCAACAACAGAAAGACCATACTTAAGTGCTATATTTGTTAAAACACTTTGATCCCATCTATGATTCTGAAATGTTGGAAAGTTATCCTTTCCACTAACATTATCATCATCTGAAATTATCCTCCTATCTATACAATATTTCAACCATTCTTGAACTACTTTCTTAGATTCATCAGAAACTTTCCAAAAAGAAATTCCAGCTTCAATTTGAATACTATTCCAATAATCTTGTTCGTCACAATCCATAAAAACAAAACAATCTCGTTTTGTCCAATCCTTATTAGGAAATCCACCTAAGACCAATAAACAATTATCTTCTCCCAGTAGTTTCTCAACACAATTAAATAAATCCGGATGAAATAAATCATTTGTATCACAATAAAATATCATATCACCATCATTTAATTTATTCATCGCATCTAGAATAATATATGGCTTCCAACAAAAATAACCAACACCAACAGATTCATTAAAAAGTTCAATATTATCAGAATAAAAATCCGTTTTTTTTAACCAGTCAAAAGAATATGGTAATGGAGTTAACCCATTATTTTTACCATAAGTATTAACAAATTTTTGCTTATCAGTAAATTTTTTATCTGCAAACGTAACCAAATTCCAATTCATCAATCTTTCTCCAGTAATTTCATTTTTTCGGTATGGATTAATTCACTATATAAATTACTTTCACAATAATAGAAGTCTTCTTTTTCTCCTATCTGATTTATTTTTCCCAGTTCACATACTCTATTAACATTACTATAAATTACATCAATTGAGTAATCTTGTTTAGGTAAATATTCAATTAAATCATTACGAACTAAAAATACATTACCAGTATCACAAACAGGTTGATATCCTTTAGATATAGCCAACTCGTAAATAGACCTTAAAGAACAACCTCTGTCATAAGTATTAAAATAAACATCTGGAGCAAACCCAGAATTTTTTTCAATGATAACTACCTTAGGTAAAAATTCTTTAATACTATCAAGTATATAATAATCACAAGAATCTACATCTATAGATAACAAAGAAAAATTATCATTAGTAATCTTAAATTTACTTCGTTTTAGAATATTATCTAAAGAATTTTCGTTATCCAAATATGGAGAAACATATAGATTCATGCTCTCAACATTATTGGTACTAGTAATTAATTTGCTGAGTTCATTTGCTCTACTACTATCACCTTCTATTAAAATAGCATTATAATTCTTGTATCTCCACAGATTAAAAACATTACTTAAATATACACCATCCCACGCCCCAAATTCAACAACAACACCATTTTTTATATTGAGAATATCAAATAATTTCTCTATAATACCGTCTTCCCCGGTTTGGGTGAAAATGTTTTTAGCAAATTGCAAAAAATAACTCATTTTATTCTACTCCTAAAGTAATCTTGATTTTTATAATACTCGATCAATTGGTCTTTTGTCAATACCTTAAGATACTCCCATAAAGCAAAGTTATGGTTCATGTAAGGATTATTAAACCAAGAATTTGATGTTCGTTTATGTTCTAAGTGATAGGCATAATTGTCAATTCTTTGAATATTATATCCTAACATCTTCCAACGATGGTGTCTTTCAACATCTTCTGGGGCATATGCAATAAACTCCTCATTCTCTAAAAATCCATCAATATATACTTGACGATTAAAAAATTGCACCATTCCATATTCTGCCCAACCTTCTCCTTGAGTGTGTGGATAATAAAAGTAATTACTATCTAATACTCCTACTTCATATCCACTAGATATAAATTTTGATAATTCTGGATGATTTTCTAAATTATCTAAAGCAACTTGATGACTAAAATCGGTATTTAAAGTAACCTTACGCTCACCATATTTACCAAAACGATAAGGATATATGATATCACATGTTTTCAATTTTTCTACTGCTTCAATATAACTTGAAACTGGAAGAATGATATCGGTGTCATAGTTTACTACAATTTCAGTCTCAGATAGCATCAACATGTCATTTAAGATTTTGGTACGATGAAAGGCATCATCATTACGACTATGTTTTTCAAAAATATATTGCAATCCACTTAGGTCTGGAACAATACGTTTAAGCACCGGTAGTGCCCATTTTTCAAAAAGTGGTTCATCATCAACTTCTTTAATAATCACATGAGTATCAAAAGTATTCAAAAGAAACGCAGTTGTTAGAATAACATTTCTTAATCGATCATCTGTTTCAATTTGGAGTGGAACAATAAATGTTACATTTTTTAAATCATGTTTCATAATAAAGTCCAAGTTTTGGGGAATAGGTTTTTGATATCATGATGTTGATTATTTGGACCAAACCATGTCAAAGGTGCTACAACTTTTTTATTATTATTTTTACACAACCAGGCACCCCACCAACTAAAGGTGCTATTTGCAATAATAAAATCTTGACATTGACTCATTAGATAAAGATCATGATATGAACTATTTGTTTCACAAACTAGAAAACGATCACTTTCAAATAAATCTTGTTCTTTACACCACTTTGTATCATCTGAAAATATGGTTACTTGTCGGTCTTCATCAAATTCTTGTAGTGCTTTTGCATACCAATCGAGAGAAAGATTGTGATGATTCCTACTATTACGTAAGAAATCACCTCTACGTATATGTAGAGACACAGAACTATCACATAATTTAATAACCTCTTCACATTCTTCAATAATATTTTTTTTAAAAGAAAAGTCTTCAAGAATTTCATCTCTGATATGCACAAAATATTTTTCAGTTTGAAAGTATCCTGAAATGCTTACATCGTCAGGACATTGATCAAATATCTCCTGATCGAAGTTAAAAAATCTTTCCTGAAGAACTTTTCCAGAAGAGGTTGCACCTTTATTTTTAAGATGAACTAGATTGAAAGCAACATAAAGTTCAATACGAAGTCTATTGCCAAGAACATCTACGATTAGTTCATCATGCTCAGGAATACCAAAATCATACCCTCTATTGGATGCAATACCACGAAGAGAGGCATATTGAAACATTTGATTACCCAACTGCCCCATTTTGCCGAGATGATCAAGAAAAATCATATTGGTTTCCTAATCCATTCTAATGGTATAAGATCTGAGATATCATGAATTTTTGCCGCGTCTCCAAACCAACGATCTGGGGCAACAATCTTTTTATTTGGATTATTGTTTAACCATGCTCCCCACCAAGAAAAAGAAGAGTTTGCAACAATATTATGATTACAAAGAGTCATTAAGCAAAGATCAGTATTAGGAACTAACGAATGACGCATCTGACCATCAGCATCTTTGTGCAGATGATTATATCGTTCTTCATTCTGTGAAAGCAAGAATCTATCACTTGAAAAGATTTCTTGCTGACCACACCACTCAATGTCATCAGAGAAAACAAGAACCGGCATGTCTTCAGGAAACTCCTTCAGAGCAGCAGCATAGTAATCAAGAGAACAAACAGGATGATAATTTTGCAGATTCACATAGTCAGTGCGACGAACATGAAGTGCAATACATTCACCAACTTCTTCAATCATTTCTTTACATGGTACAATAATTTTATCTTTAAAAGTAAAATCTGAACGAATCAAATCCTCTACATTCTTAAACCACTTCTCGCTTTGAAAATAATCATCAAGATTACAATCATCAGGACATTGATTAAAGAAGTCCTCATAAAATCTAAACTCAGGAAGTTTGTGTGAGGGAAACTTATGATTAACAAATCCAAAATTTTCTGGTTTTACACTTCCCATTTTGAAGCAATCAAACAATCCATAGTTTGCTTCATACTTATCATTAGAAGGAGGAACCTTAAAGTCATATCCTCTGTTTTTTGATATACCGCGCAAAGCAGAATACTGGAACATTTGATTTCCAAGTCTGCCGTTTGATCCCAATCGATTATATCCAATTGCCATTTTATTTTTGTAGTTTGATTTGCTTAGAAATCCAAGTATAAGTTTTTGCAATTCCCTCTTCAAGTGTCTGCGAATAATTCCAATCTAATTTTTTACGAATCAAATCATTATTGGAGTTGCGACCACGAACACCAAGAGGTCCATCAATATGGTTCTTCTCAACTACTTTGTCCGAAACTCTTGCTGCAGTATCTACAAGTTGATTAATAGTCACCATTTCTTCTGAACCAATATTCACGGGTCCGATAAAATCAGACTCCATCATTCTACGAGTTGCTTCAATACACTCATCAATGTAGAGGAACGAACGAGTCTGGAGACCATCTCCCCATACTTCTATCCTACCTCCGGTTTCTGGGAGATATGCAACCTTTCTACAGATTGCTGCTGGTGCTTTCTCTCTTCCACCTTCCCATGTTCCTTCAGGTCCAAAGATATTATGATACCTAGCAACTCGAACAGGGATCCCATAATTACGATGATATGCGAAAAACAGTCGTTCAGAGAAAAGTTTTTCCCATCCATATTCTGAATCTGGTGCTGCTGGGTATGCGGATTCTTCACGACAGTCGGGATTATCAGGATCAAGTTGATTATATTCTGGATACATACAAGCAGATCCAGAATAGAAAACTTTAGTCTTGTTTACACCCTTTAAATTATTAAACTGATGAACTGCTTCCAGAACATTGAGGTTAATAGTTGCAGAATGA
>TARA_R110000868_G_scaffold104087_5_pt1 | contig 10621 bp, 12 predicted proteins | sample TARA_R110000868 | Tara Oceans TARA_R110000868 (sample SAMEA4397489) | marine metagenome | biome: Polar Biome; feature: [SRF] surface water layer (ENVO:00010504); material: water (ENVO:00002006), including particulate matter (ENVO:01000060) such as... | depth 5 m | reverse complement strand
AGATGGAGAGGAAATGGAGATCACTCAGTATTTTGGTGGCCAGCTTAACTAGAGCCAATAACGCCGTGTCGGTACGCCCTTGGCATCTGGCACGGTGTTTTCAAGCTTGGCACCTAGAGCCTCAATGATCTTAATCGATGGATTATTTTTTTCATCACAGGTAATCAAGACGTCTTTTACTTTTAGATTTTTTGTTAAAAATTCTAAACCAGCTTTAGCTAAAGACAGGCCATAACCATGACCTCGAAAGCGCGGTGAAACAGCGTAGCCCATATGGCCACCACGCTTTAATAAATTATCATTAAGAGTATGTCTTACATGGACGCGACCAATAATTTTGTCCCCTACAAAGCCATAGAGCATGGTCGAAGCCACAAAATCGCTGGGGAGATTAATTCCATGATGATGATCAGAGAGTATTTTTAGATGCTGCTCATGGGACATGGTGGGGTCCCAGTCAAAGGTAAGCCAAGCAAGGTCTTCACCTTCCCAGTCGCTGACGGCACTTAAAAAAGCAGACTCATCATCAGGCCCAAGCATACGAACTATAAGTTTGGATTGACTGGAAGACGACATGAGTTCTCCAAAAGTGGATTGGGGTAAATACTCAGACATTGATCCTTACACATTTGATCGCTCTTGCCCATGCCCATAAGCCAAAGTGTAACACCGTTCAGGTCAGCTTGAAGATCGGCCCACTCAGCATTGCCTGGACCGACTACATCTGCCAATTCTTTGATGATGCCAAGAAGGAAACTATCCTCAGCGCCACAGCGTCTAGCCAGTAAACAAGAAAGCGCACAATGTTTCCACTTATCACTGACTCCAGGCAATTCAACTTGTTGTTTCAGTCGACCGGAATACAATAGCGAGCACATGGCGGCTGATGAAGCTGCCTGGGTACTAAAGCTGGTGATAAAAATAAGCACGATAAGCCAATATCTCATAGATAGGTATCGGTTATTACTAGAGATAAGTTGACTTAAAAAATCAGACTCACCCCTGAAATCACTAAGATAGCAGCTACGCCTTCTTGTGCTTTCCAATGTTTGATCGAGTCCATGGACAATCCAAGTAGTGCGCCAACACTGAGTAAAGATATGAGCGACATCGCGACAAGATCAGAGCTTGAGATCAGCATGCCTAGAGCTTCACCAGAGGCAGCAAAAAATAGGGCAAAAAATAATCTGGCCCGACTTAAACCAAGGGCCATAAGTCCCATGGCCATGACTATTCCATCGAGTAGATTATGACTGAGTAGACTCCAGGTAAAAATATTAGCGCCACCAGAGCTCATTAAGGCTTGGGCACTAGCGACGCCCTCAGGAAAATTGTGAAGTGCAAAGGCGCCAGCGGCAAACCAAGTTTTAGGTGCTAGCTCTACCCCATCATCTTCAAAAAAGTGGTGGGCCATCCAAGCTAAGCTAATGCCAACAAAGATAATACTCATACCAAAAAGATAATTCACTTCTGTTTTAAGGATAGGAATTGCGACTGTAAAAATGGAAGTTCCGGCTACCAGCGCGATACCGATGGCCTCACCAAGGTCACCGTGTCGTTGCCACCAAGGGGACAACCTTTTTGCCATAAGCATGGGAACAAGGCTGGTTAAGTAAGTGAGAAAAATCCATGGGAGTAAGGTTTTATAATCCATACTCCCATTATCGATCCTATTGGTATTTCAAACCAATAGATTTAACCTATATGACTATAAGTTAAAGTAGTAGAAAGAGCCGTAATCGTGAGCGTATTGCTGAGTCATTGTGCCATAACCTGGGCGTGCAACTCCGTCGATCTCAGCATCAACTCCAAAGCTTCCTGTTCCCCAAGAGTTTTTGAAATAATAAACACCCTTAAGTTTGAAAGTCTTTGTTGTACCGTCAGTCATTTTTACTGGGAAATCAATCACAACGCTATCGTCGTATCCAACGAGTAGGATGGAGTGACCGGCACGCTTAGTTGGTGATTGCTGAGCGTCCATTGATCCTGGGAAAGGATATCCAACGATGCCTTTTGACCAATGATCTAGGTTACGTGAAATATTTAGAGAATCAGCAGTGCGGTGGTTCCAAGCGCCATAGTAAAATGTTTGCTCAAGAATCACAGGAATTCCACGATCAAGCATCTGCTTAACCTGGCTTGTATTATAAATCGTGCTGTAAGTTGAAGATGAAAGATTATCAAACTTAAATTGAAGTCCATCATTGCGAGCGGCAACAAACTCAGGGTCATACCACTGTTTTGTTTCATCAAGAAGTTCAGCATCTGTGCGGTAGCGCTGAGCTGGATCGTGGTGAACGATCAAACAAGAGTCTTTGGCCGTACTAGTTAGGTAGCCACATCTTTTTTGAGCTGTCGCATCTTGAAAGCTAACCCAGTTATCGCCGATATATGGCAGGACGCTTTCATCGGCCATACCATTGGTTCTAATCGCGCTGAAGTTCTTAGTTGCATAAGAGCCATCAGAAGTTGAGCCAGCATTTACATTATATTGTAGGTACTCTTCAGAAAGGTCAGTTTCAGAGTTGCCTGTGCCTTTGATATTCATCAGGCCTTCGATCAACGCTGCAGCAGAGAAGATTGAACAAGTTCCACGTGAGCCTTGTGAGCGTACAGGAGTCATTAAATCAATCACGGCATTAGTATCACTTTTGCCTTTTAAATTTTTCGCCAAGTGAGCGTCATCAATAGCACGCACTAGGTTTGGATAAGGAGCATCAAGATAGGCGCCGTCTTCATTAGCAAATGCTTGGGGAGCAACCGTTAAAGCGAATAAACTCGCAAAAAACAGATGTTTCATTAGTAACCTCGTGTGTTCAAGTCTCATTGTGAACGGGTTCTACAAAATTGATTGGAGTATGGCAGGCCTAATCGTGAACTTCTTACATAGTGGAATCTTTCAACTTTTCTTGCGTTATTGGGCAGATAGCTCACTTTTGCGCAAAAATAGATAATGACTATCTGCAACGTCGACGGCATGATGGCCCGGGGAATTGAGATGAATAGATGGATGCGGAGACTTAAGTGGAAGTTCTAGGCGTTTTCTTATCATTAGCTGGACTGATGTATTTTGCCTACAAAGGTATTAACGTACTCATCCTGGCACCGATTATGGCACTGTTTGCGGCCTTGTGGCAGGGTGGAAATCCTCTACTTGCAACTTATACCCAAGTTTTCATGCCAGCGCTTGGCAGCTACCTACTCCAATATTTTCCCTTGTTCATGCTTGGTGCAATCTTCGGAAAACTCATGAGTGTCTCCGGAGCCGCCTCATCAATTGGTAAAGTCATTGCTTCCATTGTTGGTGAAAAACGCGCCATCACTGCGGTAGTCTTAGCCTGTGCACTTTTAACTTACGGTGGCGTTTCTTTATTTGTCGTAGCCTTTTGCATGTATCCCATCGCCAAGAATCTCTTTAATCAAGCACGCATTCCCGAGAGACTCATTCCAGGGTCAATCGCACTGGGTTCATTCACTTTTACAATGACAGCACTTCCTGGAACACCTGCCATTCAAAATGCGATACCCATGCCTTTTTTTGGCACAACCGCCTTTGCTGCTCCTGGACTCGGAACAATCGGGGCCATCATCATGTTGAGTCTTGGATTGTTATGGCTGAACAAAAGAGCCAGCTCGGCCAGTGACGTCATAGATGCATTAGCACCAACTGAAGCCGATCTCGACTCTCCAAGCTATTGGGTCGGCTTGGTTCCACTGCTGATTGTAGTCCTTGGAAACTATATAATGTCAGCCTTCTTGCTACCAAAAATGGACCTATCGTTTTTGGCGCTAGAACAATGGGGGGGAATTTCTAGTTCAAAAGTAATCGGACTATGGTCACTCATTACCTCGCTAACGATGGCAATCATCGCGCTTTTGATTTTAGCGAGAAAGTATTTAAAATCACCTATTAAGAGTCTTAATCAAGGCACCATGGATAGCTTGTTGCCAATTTTTAATACTGCTTCTGAAGTTGGATACGGAGCTTGTATTGCATCGTTTGCCTCTTTTTCAATCATCAAAGAAACCGTTCTAGGAATCGCTCCTGATATGCCTCTAATCTCAGAGGCTATTGCAATCAACGCCTTGGCCGGTATCACCGGTTCAGCTTCAGGTGGATTGAGTATTGCGCTTCAATCATTGGCCGATATCTATTTGCAAATGGCACAGAAAACGGGACTTGACCCTGAACTACTTCACCGAGTGGCGTCCATGTCGTGTGGCGGATTTGATACTCTCCCGCATAATGGAGCTGTCATTACCCTACTCGGAATCTGTGGTATGACTCACAAGAAATCTTATAAAGACATATTCATGGTCGCAGTCTTATTTCCATTTTTTGCCACGACAGTTGTGGTTATCTTAGGAACTTTGCTCGGATCTTTCTAGAGGACTAAAGACCCATTCCCCAACCACCAGAAATATTATACGCCTCGCCAGTAATGGTGCTGGCGTTATCTGATACTAAGAATGAAACCAACCCTGCCACCTGAGTCGGGTCTGTTAACTTTTTAACATTCTGAGCTTTCAAAAACACCTGGGCCAAAACTTCGGTTTCACTCAAGTTGTTAAGTTCCATTTGCGACTTAACTTGTTCACGCATCAAAGGTGTATCGACAAAGCCAGGACATATACTATTAACGGTAATTCCAAATTCAGCACCTTCTACTGCCATGACTTTGGCCAGACCTAGTACACCATGCTTTGCGGCCACATAGGCTGCTTTAAAAGGGCTTGCTAACTTACCGTGAACTGAACTGATATTAATAATGCGGCCAAAGCCTGCAGTTTTCATGTCTTTAAAAACTGCTTTTGAGCAAAGAAATGTACCAGTTAAAAGCACGCCAATGAGCAGGTCCCATTTATCTTTAGGGAACTCTTCAATGGGAGACATAAATTGCAATCCACAATTATTGACGAGGACAGCGGCCGGACCAAATTTATCTTTAACAATCCGATAAGCTGCTTCGACAGAGTCCTCGCGGCTGACATCGCATTCAATACTAGTCACACCAGGTTGATCGGCGTTTGGAAGCCTCAGGTCGAAGTTGATCACTTGGTATTTCTCTTTTACCAGCTGAGCCGCAATCGCCGCACCAATACCGCTCGTTGCCCCAGTAACAATGGCCACTTTAGACATAGAAGATTCCTCTATAGTTTTTGTAATTGAACTTTATTTTGTAGAAAATCATTAAGAAGGTTCTTGAGTGAGCGCATTTGCGGGCCACTCTTTAGAGCGTAGTTCGAGCCCGTGTATCCCCACCAATCCCAACAGCCCTTTGGATTGCCTTGCCAAGAGTCTTTTACGGCTTGGGGATAGATCACAATAAAGCGATTGGCTTCGGCCAATTCATTAAGACCAGTCTTTCGATAAAAAGTATCGCCAATTTCACTCACGTTTTGGCGACAACCATGAAGGCTCATATGGACGTGACAAGGTTGACCTTGCTTGCAAGCAGCTGGGACATAGGCGATAGCAAAGTTTGCCATTGATGGTGCACTCTCCTGCTTCACTTTATAGAAGGATTCACTGCGTGCTTTCATTTTTGGTTGGAGCGGGCCAATGAATAACTCCATCATCTCGCCAGTCAGATCGTCACCACAACGACTCATCCAAGGAGCGGCACTTGATGTCGCGCAATCATTTCCAAAGTCGACAGTTGGGTAAGCGTGACCAAGAGGTAAATCAAAACGATTTTTTATATTTTTAGGCAGCACATTGGCTGCTTGATAAAAACTGATATTTTCTTTGACCACTGAGGTTTCTACTGTCTCATCATACTTACCGCTCACCAAAAAGACGCGAGTGGTTTGTAAGTTCTGGACGTCATCAATTTGTTTCAAGTCTGAAAGACGACGAGTATTTTCAAAAAGGGCGAAACCATCAGGCGTGTGGCCAGTAGTTTTCATACAACTATATAAGGCCGTCACTAAACTTCCACCGGAGCAACCGTAGGGACCAGCGGCAAAGATTCCAACGGATTGAATGGTGGATGAAAAAGCTACTTGAAGCTGAGCGGCCATAAAGCCGCCAGATGAGATTCCCGAAGCACTAACGCCTTTAGTTAAGTTAAGCGTAGCGAAAGCTGGCAATACTGTCAGCGGAAGGAAAATTAATAGAAAACAAATGCCTTTAAGCAATTTGGACACTCCCCATCGTTAGAATTGAAAGCTACGATTGCTGAGATTAAAAGACAAGGGAAGTGCCCCACTCTCAACCTAATATAAGGAAGTTATGCCATGAACGTTTCATTACACGAGCTTGTAACCTTGCAGTTTTCAACCACACTCGAGGCCCTAAACAACATCCTGACTAAAGCTGAACAGCATGCCAGTGATCGCGGATTTTCCGCAGATGCCTTTTTGGCCACTCGCTTTGCCCCAGATATGTTTGCACTGGCTAGGCAGGTTCAAATTTCGACCGATATAGCTAAAGGTGCAGTTGCCAGACTTACCAATACTAAGGCGCCCGTTTTTGAGGACAACGAAACAACAATGGCTGATCTTAAAATTCGCATCGGACGCACGATCGAGTTTATTGCAGGAACAAAAGAAAAAGATTACGAGGGCTATGAAAAATTAAGTATGACTTTCCCTTGGGTTCCAGGCAAAGCGCTTGGTGGAAAAGACTTTCTTGTTGGCCACGCTATTCCAAATTTTTATTTCCATGTGGCCACCACTTACGATCTCTTAAGGATGGCCGGCGTCAATCTTGGAAAGGCTGACTTTCTTGGAAAACAAAACTGGAAAGAACTTTAATTCAGGTCGACTTCAAACAAGCGGGCGACGCGGTTAACTTCATCACCGTTTCGCTCGTTATAAACGCCACAGCCAAACAGCTTATTATTTTCTAGATAGAAATCCCCGTTAAGCATCATATAATGAAGGTGCATATCATCCCCCATTTCAACCGCCACCCATCTTGGGCGAATCGGTTTTTGATCGGCCAATTGTTTACTCGTAATGACATGAATCCAACCACCGTTATTCACAACTAGGCGATCTTGATGCCAATGAGCTAGGGCATCTGGAGAGATGACACCTGCGCGTCTTTGATTATACGCTGTTTGACCGATTACTTTGCCATCAAGACTGACACTAGCAACTCCATTAAAGCCACCCTCTCTGTTACCGGTCATCAGAACTTGTAAACTTGTTCCGTCAAAAGTTAGTGCGACTGGCTTTGAACCAACGACTTCAGAAAGTTCGCTATGCCACACAATCTTTCCAGTTTGGGTATTGAAAGCCGTGAGCCCAGCATTTCCACGCGCGATATAGATCACATCATTAACGAGCTTCATTGAAATGGCTTTGGCCGTCTGAGGATTGGGATTAAAAACGATTGGATAGTTGGCAATGACTGTGCCGCTAAAATCGATTTGAGTTAACTCATAATCACGCAGCAGCCAAAGTGAATCCTGCTTTTTTGCGAGGTCTCTAATTCTTGTATTCGCTTCAAAGAGTTGATCACCGGAAAACGTTTCAACGACGTAACGTGTCCCCTGTTCATCGATCAATCTTCTGGTTAAAAAGTCTTGGCTAAAAGATGGAGCGTTTGAAATCCAAGTATTGGTACGGCCTGGAAATGGCATTTTAGAGGATTTGCAGACCGTCTCGATATGGGAAGCGAAGACATTGGTTGAAACTAGAATTAGAGCAAGGGCAAAACGCTTCATGCGAATCTCCAAAGTTATCCTCTTCAAATGTATTCCCCAAGAAGATAGTAATCATTCCAATACGTTTTGTGATCCCAAAAATTCGATTAAAGATATTGTCCGAGTAAACCGATAGGTTTTAAACGGAGATTTACTATGAAAAAACTCGCCCTACTCGCAACCCTTAGTTTCGTTACTATTGCCGGAGCCCAAGAGTATCCACAAACTGGTCGTATCGGCCCAGCTTATATTGGTGGAATGGAGTATTGGCCGTTTGACGACGCCATACCAGGCTCACCTTACCCAGATCGAGTTCTGTGGTCTTACGATGAAGGTAGTGATCTCGCCAAGAAATGTATGCTCAAAGGCAACCAACTACTGGTCAGCTGGCTTAAAGATGACAATCACCCTGTTACAAAGGCATTGAAGGAATACAAAGAAATTGGTGGAACAGCTGATTTTTTCATGTGGACCAACGACTATAGTAAGGCTCCAGCTCAGGCGGCTAGAGGAATGCGAAAATCAAAAGTTTGGTGGTGGTCAGGAAGTGGAAGTGATACTTCCGGTTGGTTAAAATTCGAGTCTACAGTTTCGCCCGATGGCACTTGTAGCAATCCGAAACCAGAACAAATTGTAAGCTATCTTGAAAGTCGCTACTCATTGTTCGCAGCTTCCCCCTCAGAGAATATCACCGACTCTAGTCGAGTTCGAGGCGCGCGACCTGGATTTTTTGATCGGGTCATCAACTTTTTCCGCGGCGATAGCGCATCCGGCTCAGCTCGCTAAAAAGCAGTTTTTTCAAGCTTAAGTAATCGGACTTTATTTTCAATTCCACCGGCGTAGCCAGTCAGGGCGCCGCTTGCTCCAATCACTCTGTGACAAGGAACTACAATGGACAATGGATTTTTGCCATTGGCCATGCCAACAGCTCTAGCCGCGGTTGGCTTTCCAAGCGAGAGTGCCAAGTCTTTATAGCTAGCTGTTTGACCATAGGGAATTTTTTGAAGCTTCTTCCAAACATTTATCTGAAACTCACTACCTACAGGATCTAGTTCTAGATCAAAACAAGATCTCTCGCCTTTGAAGTACTCTTCAAGCTGGCTTTTCGCCTGAATCAGAATCGGATTGCTTGGGTTTTTCTTTCCAAGCTTAATTTTCACCCGATTGGGCTTTTCATATTCCCACAGGATGGCCGATAACCCCTTGTCAGAGGCGATGAGAGTCAGCTTTCCAACTGGCGAGTTCATCTTGATAAATTCCATTCCCATAAATTTCCCTACTTATCTGATAGCTTCTAGTGTACACAAATCTTAGATGAAGTTGCTAGCTCTCGCCCTCTATTTACTCCCAATTAGCGCTTTTGCAGGATATAGCCAAACACTGCCAAAGGGAGTGCGCAATCTTACCTTCAGATTAATCAAAACTAATACCATCAAAGGTAGCTATAACGCTCAAGGGCAGCCGGAGGGATATAGTGTTAACTCCAAAATTAATGCCGATGTATTAATTGGGCTTAATAGTTCGGTCGATACTTACCTGCAAGGTCTCAGTCCTGCAGACTATAATGATTTCAACTTTGGCACATTTGAAGGCAACGCAACCTCAGATGTATTTGCTCAGGCCCTTGGCGGCGGCTACGGCATAACGGACAAAATAACAGTCTATGGCTTTATTCCTTTTTATGACGCCACCGTAGATCTCAATCTTGAGCGAACAGAGAAAGGGCGAAAGAACGTTGGATCGAGTATCTCTCTAGAGGGACTACCTGAGATTGATGTTCGAATTATTCAAAATCTTTTCGTTAACTATTATAAATATAAGCCGCTTGGAAAATGGGAAGCCACTGGCTTTGGTGATTTCGAGTTCGGGGTTATGTGGAATTTCTACAACGATGACGACTTTGGCCTACTCGTAAACTTTGGAGGAGTCGCTCCTACAGGACGTGAAGACAATCCGGATATCCTTCAAGACATCAGCTTTGGCGATGGCCAATGGGATAGTTTCATTGAGTTTGGTGGCGATTATAAGATCACAAACGATCTAAGCATTGATGCCTGGACTAGATATACACGCCAGTACAAATTCAACAAAAACGTAAGGCAACCTGAGAACCAAGATTTTCCTATGACAGACAAAAAGGGAATGAGTGAAATCGACTTAGGCGATAAAATACTTTTTGGCACCCAGCTCAACTACTCTATTGATGATCAATGGACCCCGAGTCTTAATTATATTTTCGATTATAAAGGCAAAGACAGTTATAGCAGCAACTCGCCCACTGCCGATGCTATCAATGAGAGCAATACCGAGCTCAGATCCCATACACTGCGCCTTGGAATTAGCTACTCTACTCTAGAACTTTTCAAGCAGAAGAAATTTATTCTTCCCGGCGCCATCAACTTTGCCATTCAAAGTGTCCTTGGTGGTAAGAATACTCCTAAGTACGAGCGGGCCGACCTTGAGTTTCGACTCTTTTTCTAAAACGGCAGCTTCAAGCCGATATGCAACTCAACTTGTCCCTGAATCTTAAGGTCTGTTACCTTTGGTAAAGACTTAATGGTTAAGAGTGGTTTGAGAACTAATTCTTTATCACCTTTAATTAACTCAAGAAGATTTTGCTGATGAACTTCAAACTCAAGACATTTGTAGTAACAGCGATTATTTCTTCTTCTGTAACTAAAGAGCAATTTATCGGCTTTGCCAACTCCAGGTAGAACGATTGGTTGGGCCAATTCTAAGCTCTCAACAAAAGAGAAATTAGCTTGAAAGTCAGAGTTCTGTTCCACTTGATCAGAGTATTTAAGAAATATTTTATGAATTCTAACTGAGCGAACGATCTCAGAATCAAAATGAAGGTCTGTTAGATCGAGAGTATAATTTGCTAAATCTACATTTTGTGAACCTTTGATACCTAAGACAATTCTTGCCAGAGTTCCCATGAAAGAGTGGGCCAGCTGTTCAAATTG
>TARA_R110000868_G_scaffold167130_2_pt1 | contig 10623 bp, 10 predicted proteins | sample TARA_R110000868 | Tara Oceans TARA_R110000868 (sample SAMEA4397489) | marine metagenome | biome: Polar Biome; feature: [SRF] surface water layer (ENVO:00010504); material: water (ENVO:00002006), including particulate matter (ENVO:01000060) such as... | depth 5 m | reverse complement strand
TTTCGGTACGAGGAAAAAGATAGAAAGTGAGCGCGCCTTCGTAATAAGGCATTTCAAGCTCTAGCCCAAGCTCCCCTCTTTTTTCAGGTTTTTCAAGAGGCGCATCAAAGTTTTGGCTGTTTACAGTATCGTTTGGACTAAAAGCCTCTAGTCCCGTCCAGTTATAAATCTTATATCCAGCAGAGACACGCCATAGCTTTTCCTGATCAAGGAAATAACTGGCATAGGCATCCTCAATCCAAATGAGATCGCGCGATGGCTCTTTCGTATCGACTCTAGCAAAACCTCTGATGACCTGGGCATAAAAGTCAGTCTCATAGCGAGACTCTACTCGTGAAAAAACTGCGATGCCACGATCCTCTGTCGTTTTACTTTCGTCGGCCTTGAACTCTCTATACTCGAGCGACACCTCTCCCTGAGAGGAGAACTCAGCAAGTACAGGTGTGGTCAAAAGCAAGCTCGCGAAAAACAGGGACTTCATGGCCACCTACTTAAGTCTAGATTGAGAGAAATCGGACTCTGGAAATTTCTTTCCAAGCACACGATCATCCCAAGTGAAGATAGACTCTTTTTTAGTCTGAACGTTCTTCATATGAATTTTATTAGCTCGGTAAACTTTTTTTGCGCCAATAGTGTATTGCTTATAGGCTGAGAACTCTGCGCTTTTAAGCAGCTCTCCACGTTGATTGAAATAATCAATCTTCATCGGGTTGAAGATTTTTTTATCCATATACATAATCTGCTTACTATATCCCGATGGCTCTTTGGATACTCTTTCCAATACCCAAACATCGCGTTTATCGATCTTTTCGTCGCGAAGCCATTTATAGGTGAACTTCTCAATTTCCTGAGAACCAAGGTCTTCAAAAGCAAACTCACTTCCCATAAATGAAGAAGACTTTGAACTTGAGTTGATTCGCTTCACTCTTCTAAAAGCCGGGATATAGAGCCATTGATCGTCCTCTTTAGTCTTATAAGACCAAGTCAGCATCTTGGTTCCTTTAACGTCTTTTGGGTTTTGAAATTCCATCAGCGAACGATCTCCATCTTTGCCGCCTTCTAAAACCTTACCATCCATTTCGCGCACGACTTGCTGGCCACTGGCAGTAATCAGAACCATCTTCATCTTTGATTGCTCGCCGATAAAGCCGTCATTTTTATCGCGCACTTGCTTGGCGATCTCGAGTCCCTTTTCTTGGGGAGATGCGGCGATGGCAGAGAGACTAAACAAACACAAAAATGCTAAAAAACGCATGAAACTTCTCCAAAATAAGATTGTCCACATGATATCTTGACCAAGTGAGCCTGACCAGTTTGTTGACTTAGATTTCAAGCAGTTGATAGGATCACTTAGCAATTACTGCTCTGTGCAAAAGGAAAAACATGAGCGTTTACGTCAACAGAATACTTAATCTTAAAAAAATCAAGGCGATTGGCTTTGATATGGACTACACCTTAGTTCGCTATAATACTGAAGAATTTGAGCGGCTCACCCACCAAAAGAGTCTTGCCAAGCTGATTGAGCTTAAAGACTACCCAAAAGAAATTAGCAAACTGCCTTTTGAGTTTAATCGCGTCATCCAAGGGCTTGTGATCGATAAGAAGAAAGGTCACCTACTCAAAGTTTCACGTTTTGGAAAAGTAAAGCATGCCGTGTTCGGAGAGGAGCCTCTTGCTTACAAAGAACAAGATCGTATTTATAGAAACCGCGTGATCGATCTCAACGATACAAATATCCAAAGTCTAGACACCTCTTTTTCAATTTCTAACGGCGTCCTCTTTGGCCAGTTGGTTGAGCTAAAGAAGAAAGGACTCGACTTACCTGATTTTGAAACGATTGCTACCGACATTCGCGAAGCAATTGATCTTTGTCATGCTGATGGTACGCTTAAAGATATCGTTCGCGACGATGTAAAGCGATTCATTGTGCAAGATGCCGACATCGTACGCGTACTCGAGCGACTTAAAGACTACGGCAAAAAACTTCTCGTCATCACAAACTCAGACTGGAACTACTGCAAGCTGCTCCTTGATTATGCAATTAATCCATTCTTAAAAGATCATAAAGATTGGAGCGAGCTCTTTGATATTACGATTACACTGGCTTCTAAACCGCGCTTTTTCACTGGAAGACAGGCCTTCCTCGCCATCGATCCAGCGACGGGCTTAATGTCCAATACCTTTGGAAAAATTGAAAACGGTATTTATCAAGGCGGCTGGGCCGGAAAGCTGCAAGATGACTTAGAGCTGGAAGGCGATGAAATTCTTTATCTCGGCGACCATATTTATGGTGATGTTGTATCAATTAAAAAGACTTTCAACTGGCGCACGGCTTTAGTACTAGAACCACTTGAAGAAGAAGTCGCAGCTGTTAAAGCTTCACTTCCTGTGCAGACTAAGATCGACACCCTAATGATAAAAAAAGAGGGGCTTGAAACCAAACTTAATGAAATGGACCTCAAGCGAAAAGAAGAAAAACAAGAAGTAGATCGCAAAGATATCAATAAGCTTTTCTCTGAAATTGAAAAAATCAATGAAGAGATATCTAGTTTACTGGAAGACTATAGAAAGTTCTTTAACCCTAATTGGGGAGAACTTATGCGAGCGGGTCAAGAAGAAAGTCGAATGGCCGATCAAGTTGAAAAGTATGCTTGTATCTATATGGCCAAAGTTTCAGATCTTTTGGCTCATTCACCAAAGACTTATTTCAGACCAGCTAAACGTGTTTTGCCTCACGAACTAGTCGAGTAATGTGGCCAAAAAGTTTACGTAAGGGATATGGGCATTTTGTCCATATCCTCCACCCATCACGTAGGCTCTTGATATTTTTTCTTTAGATAGTTTGGATTCAATCAATTGATCGCGCGCTAACATTTGTTCAGTAGTCAGTCTAATCGCGTGCGCGCTTGGTAATTCGTCTTGCTCCCAAGCATCGGCACCGAGGACGATAATTGCTAAATCAAAGCTTTCTTTTAAGACTTCATTTAATCCAGCATCTAGTCTTTCTAAGTATTCACTTTCTTCATTGCTGCCAAACTCAATATCTAAATTACTAGGAAGCTCCCATGGCCCGCTCCCTAAGGAACCATCCAGCGGCCAGCCATTTTTCATATGCAGACTCATGGTGAAGATCGAATCATCACCATAACAAATTTGAGCTGTCCCGTCGCCTTTATGGGCATCCACATCTAAAACGAGAACTTTTCTTACAGCAAGATCTTGCTGCGCTTTTCTAGCTGCTATGACCACATCATTGAGTAGGCAAAAACCGCGCCCAGCAAAGCTCATGGCGTGATGCATTCCACCGCCTAAGAAAAAAGCACAATCATGAGTTAAGGCTTTTTTAATAGCTTCATAGGTACCGCGACATTGCACCAGTACATCTTGTGGCATTTGCGACAACTGCTTACTAGGATTTGAGTTCAGTTCTTTAATTTCGTAACAGTGCTTGATCTCTGCATCTACAAATTGAGGGTCTAAAAGACGCGATAGAAAGTCTAAGTCATGGGCCAGTCGAACATCTTCAAAGCTAATAACTTCAAGTCTCTCAGGATTTGTTTCATTTAGACTGGAAAACTGCTTTTGCAGCTGACGAAAGATCTTTGCCGAACGATCGTGGGCCAAGGGTACAGGAATGCCAAATTCGGCGAACCGAGGGGCCAATAATGAATGGTAAATAAGGTTATCAGATTTAATGCATTTCCCCCTACTTAGCGCCAGCTATCTTAGTAATCTTTACCAAGGCTATTTACCCATCGCAAGGACGCTGCTAACGATACTTTATGCTTTCAAGAACTCTCTGGCTACGCCATGAAACCAAACCATTTGAAGAGCGCGTCGCTCTAACTCCAAGTGCTGCCAAGCAATTGCAGATGCGTGGTCACGATGTACGTATTGAGCGATCTAACACGCGAATTTTTAGTGATAGTGAATATGAAAAGCTCGGCCTGCCACTAGTTGAGACAAACTCTTGGAGAACAGCTCCAGAGGATGCCATTATTCTTGGACTTAAAGAACTTGAAGAGGAGAACACTCCCCTCATTCATCGCCATATTTTTTTCGCCCATTGCTACAAAGGTCAGACTGGCGCCGATGAATTATTAGCACGTTTTGCTCAAGGCGATGGAAAGCTGTATGACCTTGAGTTTTTAGTTGATCGAGGCGGCAGACGAATCGCAGCCTTTGGAGTCTGGGCTGGCTTCGTTGGTGCTGCCCTTGCCTTAGACTTTTGGATTGATCGCCAGCTAGGGCAAAACCCAAATGACAAAGCACCACTTAAACCTTGGACTTCATCTCAGGATCTGGTTTTCTATTTAAAAGATCGCCTGATAAAACTGGGACGTACTCCAAGTACACTGGTCATAGGGGCGAGAGGACGTTGTGGTCGTGGCGCTAAAAAATTATTAGACGCTTTAGAGATCAAGGCCGTTACTTGGAACTCAAAAGATACCAAGGGCAAGGGTCCAATCAAAGAAATCTTAGAATTTGATGTCTTCATTAATTGTGCCTTAATGATGTCAAAAACCAAGCCGTTTTTAACACCAGAACTTTTAGCTCAACCAAGAAAGCTACAAGTTATCTCTGACGTTGGATGTGATCCAACTGGGCCGTGTAATCCCATTCCAATCTATTCAGACATCACCACCATGGATCAACCGGCCAAGCAATTAAATTTCACGCAGCAAGATCTGTGGATCACAGCAATTGACCATTTGCCTTCACTTTTGCCCCGTGAATCAAGTGATGACTTTTGCTCGCAACTTCTTCCCCACTTAGAAGTCTTTTTAAGTGGCAAGATTGAAGATACCCCATGGGAACGCTCTCTTGCTCTGTTTTATCGTCACTTGGGTAGAATTGGTCTAGAGCCAACGCTACAGCCCGAAACCACTATTACCCTCTAGAGTTTCTCTTGCTAATTAGATCTGTTTAAATGAAAATTTAAGCTTATGACTATTTATTAAGGGGAAAGTATGAAGAAAATTATTTTTTGTGCCTCACTGCTTTTTGCATCTAGCGCTTTTGCAGCTGATTCAAGTAGTGGTTGTGGTGTGGGTTGGCAAGTAACTCAAAAGACTTCGTTGTCTGCAAGTTCAACTAGATCTACAACCAATGCAATCCTACCTAATACCATCAGCATGACTTCTGGTATTTCAGGCTGTGCCCATCACTCAATCGTTAAAGTTGACAGTGAAGTTCAGTACTTTGCCGAAGCTAACCTTGAAAACCTCCAAATGGAAATCGCTCAGGGTAACGGTGAGTATCTTGCAACTCTTTCAAGCTTAATGGGTTGTGATGCCGCCTATCAGGCTCGCTCACAAGCAATGCCTCTTCCGATGAGCGCTCAAGATTTAGTCTCTAGAGGCTGTCTATAATTGTATTAGTTTTAAGTTTATTTTTTTCGTTTAATGTAAGCGCAGCCGATATCGATGATCTTTCTCGACATCCCTCTTGGCTGCGCTTATTGCATTTTGAAGGCTCAAGCTCTCGAGTCGATTCTGAAGATTTTTTCATCCACCCCAAAGGCAATATTAATCCTCGCCTAGAACTACTTGCGAGCATAAAAGCCTTTAGTGAAAACCAAACACTTCGAAGTGATCATTGGAGCGCCGCTTGCGCTTTTCCCGCTCGCTATGATTTTCTCACTCGCCACGGTTATATTTTTCCAAAAGTTGAGTGCAGTGAATACAAGCAGTGGAGAAATCTTCTACCGATTAAAAGTATCTCGATTGTTTTTTCTTCGTACTACCCCGGAAACCCGGCCAGCATTTTTGGCCATACTTTTTTGAAATTAAATTTCAGTGAAAACCACCAATCAAAGCTTACTGACTATGCCGTAAATTTTTCGGCTAGAGCTACAGATCCTATGGGGGTGATCTACGCACTTAAGGGACTGTTTGGAGGCTACCAGGGCTATTACGAAATTAATCCTTACTATATGAAAGTAAACGAATACCTTCATACGGAAAGTCGCGATCTTTGGGAATATCCAATCGATATGACACAAGAAGAAATTGATCGCTTACTGGCTCACCTCTGGGAATTAAGTAAGAAGTCATCTTTTTCATATTGGTTTATGAGTGAAAACTGCTCCTTCCAATTATTGGCTTTATTAGATGCAGCTTTTGGTGATACTGCCTTGGCCGAGAATGCTCCATTAATCGTCTTGCCTGCCCGTACTTTAAATATTCTTGATACGGCCAAGAAACTTGGCAGCGGTTCAATTCGCCCATCACTAAAAAAACAACTTCTCTACCGCTACGATCTCATGAGTAAAGCCGAAAAAAATGAATTTGCACGTGAGAGTTCTGGCGAGCTGCTTAGCCATAATCCAAACGTTCTCGATACTTCTATCGCATTGACTCGCTACCAACAGCTTTCAGTTAATGACAAACCTGAAAAGCGAGCTGCTATAACTCAAAAGCTTCTACCTCTTTTACAGCGCAGAGCTGCTCTAGGAACACAAACTCAAGACTTTCATCCATCATGGCTTAGCCAAATGTCCCAAGAAGATCCAATCAAGGCCCATGATCCACACCGCTTTCAGTTATCTAGCGGTTCTAAAAATGATAAATTCATAAATGCTATTGATCTTAGATTTGGACTTCACTCTCCTCTAGATCGAGAAGAGGGAATGCCTCACCACAGTGAGGTTAATTATTTTTCTTTGGCGGCTGAGTACCATCAAAACGACTTGCTCATTCAAAAGATTCGCATCATCGATATTTTATCGCTGCAGCCAAGCAGTATCGCAAGTTCTGGGTTTTCCTGGCGCGCAGGTGCCGGTGCGCTTCGACGTTTGGGATATCTCAACAAATTATTGCCTCAGTTTGCCATGTCAGGCGGCTTTTCCACGGCGCCAAGTCAGACGTTTACTCTATATGCCCTGCTTGGTTTCGAAACTTTGATTCATACAAGTAAATTTAGCGACAGTGCCATTGGCAATACTCTTGAAGTCGGACTTCTCGCCACTCCCGCATGGACTAAGCTTCGCTCTTATCTCAAAGCCTATGCCTTTCATGACTATAATCAAAACAAGCTATGGACCTCTGTTAGTCTACAAACTCAGTATGCTTTAAGCTCTCAATGGGAAGTTGGGGTTCAGGGAGAATATATTCTTAACACTCCCTATCATTTAGAAAATAAATCCAATCAAGTTCTGGCCATGATCATTCGACATTTCTAATATAGATCTGTGGAACAAATCATTGCCGATACATTAAAGTTTGGAATTTCATTATTATCGATTCTTAATCCGATTGGTGTGATTCCTGTTTTTCTCTCTCTCACTTCTCGTTACTCAAATCATAAGATTAATTTAGTTGCGCGCTCCTGCTCAATTACTGTTGCGGTTACTATTTTAATTAGTTTGTTTGTTGGCCAAAAGATTCTAGCATTTTTTGGTATCTCGATTGCTTCGTTTACGATTGGTGGGGGCTTTCTTATTTTCAGCATGGCCTTTTCCATGATCAGGGCCCAGCAAACCCAAGCTAAGATGAACCAAGATGAGATTGATGATGCTGAAGAGACGGCCGAAATCGGTATTGTCCCCTTGGCCATTCCCCTGCTCTCTGGCCCAGGAACAATTTCAACTTCTATCATTCAAGCTAAAAACTTCAATGACATTACTCATTGGCTCGGAGCTGTCGTCGTTATTTTAGTTGTCGCGATTATTGTCTACTTCATTTTAAGACATTCGCGCGCTATTGGGAATCGTTTGGGAAGAATTGGTCTAAACGTTATGACCAGAGTGATGGGTCTTATTCTACTTTCAATTTCAATTGAAATGATTGTATCGGGAGTAAAAGAAATACTCCCGATTCTTAAAGGCTAATTAGTTTCCGACAACCACAATAAGAGCGTCATAAGTCCACATAGTTGAACTACCAAAGCGACCTGTCATACGATCAACGACTGGAAATTTATCTCTATTAATATAAAGGATGCGCTTAAGAAGAGCGTCTTCAAAAACTTCTGACTGATCGACAGTATTAAAGTTTGGCTCCCCACGAGAGACAATCAATTGATTCACTTCCTCGGCCTCTTCTAATCTCATTCTGACACAGCCGCCGCTGGCACGAGTGCCCAAGCGATTGTACTGACTGCGTGTTGTGGCATGAGTTGCAATTCCACCATTAAAGAACACCGCCCAAGTCATCGGAGCAGCCAAGAAGGTTTTAGACATATACTCAGTGTAGGCACGAATTGGTCTAAAAATTCCAACTGGAGTCGTAGCAATATAGCGACGTCCTGAAGTCGTCTCTTTAATCTCTTCCGTCCCAGTTGAGACGTCATAAATAGAATAATAACTGCCTTCCACATAAACAGTGGCGGTCTGACCGTTGGGATGTGCCGCAGTTCTTAGTGACTTATCAACCACCACCACAACTGAACTCTTTTTCAACAGGGCTTCAATATTGGGTTCAAAACCCACGCCTTTTTGGGTTGGCATCAGCTCTTCAACAGGAGTCATTCCAAGCTCAAGCGCGTCTTGGTCACTAAAAGCAAAAGAGTTGCTAGAAGCCAGCACCAACGCAAGCCATAGTATTTTCTTCATAGATTCCCCATAAAATAAATTTGGGTAAAACTACTGCTGAAAATACGCTTTATCGAGCCTCATGCATTTTTTACATATTTAAGGGCTTCTTGCATCAATTCCGCTACAGGAGGGTTTGAAAGGGCATTTAGAAGGCTGCTTAATTGCTTGGAATTCTTAGCACCACACAAGTTCACACCATGCAGGTTGAACTGGTTATAGAGCCTCATATTATGCTCCAAGGCGAACTCAAGCCCGCTATGGCCATGTTCTTTAAGCAGCGGGAGGATCTTTTCCATCACTTTGAGTTTGGGAAGATTAATGTCGTCATTCCACCATGGGGCCTCGCCAGCGCGAACATCGTCTTTATCAAACGTTCGATCCCTGGTTACCGAGCCAGTGATGATCCCTTTGTCTAAAGTTCCCCAGGACATAAAAAACTGGCGATCGTTGGCCAATTGAGAAAATAAGTTTTGACTAGAGTTTTCAAAAACGTTGAGCTGGTTTTGAACAACCTTAACTCTTGCAACTTCGGCCGCCAGTTTAAGCTCTTGCTCATTGGTATTGCACAGACCGATATAGAGTATTTTTTTGGCTTCTTGCGCTTTAGTTAATACTTCCAAAGTATGTCGTATATCGATGTCCGCATCAGGCCAATGGACCATATAAAGATCAATATAATCGCTATTAAGACGCTTCAAGCTCTCATCTAACATTCTCTTTGTTGTCTTGGGATCGTTGCGAATGGCGACATTTTTTTTTGCATCCCAATCCACTCCGCACTTACTAATAATAAATACTTGGTCACGCTTTTTATTAAGAGCTTTTCCCAGTCTTCGCTCCGACATACCAAAGCCATAGATTGGTGCGGTATCAAAGATTCTAAGTCCTTTATCAAAGGCATCATCGACAAGACTTAAGGCTTCGTTTTCCTCAATTCCACCAAATCCATAGCCTCCGCCTTCGCCTGAAATTGAAGCTCCCCCAAAAGCCAAGGGGCTGGCATTAAATGCATCTTGAATCGTCGTCATATTATCGACCTTTAGGTAATTCGGATTTTAATCGTTCGATCAAATCGAGTATGGAAGTATTTAATTGATTAAGTTCTTCATAGAAGTCCTGCATCACTTCAAGGTTTGACACTGCCGCTCCTTGAGGACGAAAGTCTGATTCATAGTTTTGAATTATATTAATCAGATTTTGTCTTATGAGAGACAGGTCTTCAGCGCTTGATCTGGGTATTAACTCTGTGTCGGCCAGCGAGAAAAGAATCTCCATGGCCGATGAAGTATATTCAACAGATGGAGCTGAGATTAGATAACGAAAGGCAACGTCGACAAGCTCTCGTGTCAGCTCTGCCTTAAGCTCCGGCTCCATGGGAGTTCGAGCGATATCCATAATCAAAGCTGTCGTGAAATTAGTAATCTTAACATCAGAGCAAATAACACTTTCCGACATCTTGGCCTGAAGTTTTTGTGGGTCTGTTTTGATGTTGTACAGAAGATCGAGATAAAGTTCGTGAAAACCTTCCGAGGTCTCCACAGTTTTTAAAATATCATTTAATAGACTCACGGCTTGACTATGACTGCCATGCTTTTTCAAAGAGATTTGTGCCGGGTCGATATAATCTTTCTCTGAAAACATATTCGAAAGTTTCGACAGGCATGACTTATTACCCGGTATCACGAAGCGAATGATCATTTCATCAAAAGCTGCCCATAACGAATCGATGGATACTTTTTTTACAATAGCTCGCGCCACTACTGATTCTTCTTCCCCAGTTTCTTCAATTGTTATCCCCTCATGGGCTAGAGTTTCATCGGTGTAGGCAATTTTTAGCTGGCGCTTTGGAGCCTGCGGCTTCTCGCTAAAAATATACAGCCCAATCCCAAGCCCCAATAACAGAGCGAGAACGGTTAAAAGTACAAATGGCGAGAGTTTTTTCATTAAAAACATTATAGACTTGGAGCATGGCATTTCCCAAGGGACATATCGTTTTAAATATCGAACTCAGCAGCGAAGAAGTTGCACTCGTTCGCGCCCGCAATTGGGCCGCATTAGATCAACGTGCAAGTTCGTGGCTCAGTCCC
>TARA_R110000868_G_scaffold112930_4_pt1 | contig 10623 bp, 26 predicted proteins | sample TARA_R110000868 | Tara Oceans TARA_R110000868 (sample SAMEA4397489) | marine metagenome | biome: Polar Biome; feature: [SRF] surface water layer (ENVO:00010504); material: water (ENVO:00002006), including particulate matter (ENVO:01000060) such as... | depth 5 m | reverse complement strand
TATTCTAAATAGCAAATAGTTTTATAGCTATTGTTTTATATCGAATTTAATTATACTTTTGCCGAATATTTGAGAGTTTAAATAAAGCCAAAAAAGCCAATTTTAGCCCAAATTTAAACGATTAAATACAAAAAAAATGCTGTTTTCTGGGGCCTTAGCATAGGGCTATGTAATAAATGCTAATTATTTTAGCAATTTTATTGCATTGCTAAAAGTGTGCTAAACTTTGCTAAAAATATTAGCAATGGCCTAAATTTAGGCCAACTGTACTAATTTGAGTACATTTGCTAAAAGTTTTAGTAATCGTGCTAAAGAATTTAGCAATCGAATTTAGAGTAATTTTACCCCCTCCGAAATTTTTTAACCTAAAACCAGTCCGAGGTTTTTTGGATATTTTTTACCCACAAGGATTTTTAGATAAAAATGGGCAATTTCTTTTTTCTAAGATTTAATCTAATAGCGTGTTGAGTATTTTCTTTTGGTGTTACCCATTCAAGATTTTCAAGCCTATTATCATATTTAATTGCATTTATGTGATTTACCTCTGATTTACATTGTGGATTTTCTATAAACGCTTGAGCTACAAGCCTATGTATTCTGCAATTTTTAATTTTACTATCTTTCCATAATATAACATGAAAATATCCATTATTATAAACTGGAATCAACATTTTTTCCTTTAATAATGACTGTAATTGTTTACCTCTTGCGTTCCAGTTCCTTGTTTTTTCAAGAGCTTTAACATTTCCAAGATTGCTTATTTGATATAAGCCTTCATAACCTTTAATATCTTTCCAGATTTCCATAACATAAAAAAGCCCCAAACTGTGAGAGAAGTCCGAGGCTAATTATAATTGATAAATTATCAATAATATAACTCTCACACTATATTATTAACTAACTTATACGAATTTAGCATTTTTAATGCACAAAGACAAATGTTTTTTAATTATTTACCTTGTCTATTGTATTTCTTTTTTTGCTTGTTCTTCGCTTTAGATGCCTTGCCACCTTTTCTTTTACCGAAGTTTACCTTAATTGCTTTTGATACTGCTTTTGCCATATTCAAATATAGCAATTTTTTATCTTATTTTAAAGGTCATCAGTACACCAAATTGGTGTTTGTTCTCCTACCCAAGCAGTTTTTGTGTTATAATGGAAGTAATCAATAGCATCTTCTTCAGTCATACCATCTTCAACTAAAATGTCTATACATTTGTTTACGGAGTAGATTAGCCTCATTGAGCTGTCATCTATGCCAATTACAGCATCATCAAAGCCATCAGCTCTTAAAAATGAATCCTCTGGAAACCACTCTAATATTTTTTCTAACATATTCATATTACTTTTTGATTAATAGTTTAGTGTAAAACAATTCAAAGGTTATCCCCCAGATACAATTAAATAAGATTATGTCTATTAGGCCAAATAAAGGCTTATAAGACACTATCGCTAATGAAATGAACACTATCATCAAAGCTTTGGCTAAATGCCAACCATCGGTCATAAATGATAACATTGAGCTTGATAGAAAGAACTTCTCTCCATTGGCTTTATCGCCCCAAGACCATTTGTTCCTCCAGCTGATGTTCCAATCCCAGAATTGTTTGTTCTTAAAGTTTCTAAATATGGAAACATAGAACCTTGTGCTTAGCACATCCATAACTGCATTACAAAACGATGCAAGTATTAAAAATAGTATTGTTATCATTGGAATTTAATTAAGTCTTTTATTTTTACATTATAGCAATCTGCTGTAAACTTAAAGTAAGGGCCATCAGAATCGCCTTTATTTGCAAAGGTAGCAATTTTATAAAAATCAATCTTTTTTAAGTAACCCAGCAAGTAACATAGTTTAAAGTCATCCGTTACTATCGTAAAGAAATAATAGTCGCACATTTGATGTTTACTTGTAGCAAATATGTTTACATTATATTCTTCGCTTATTGCAATATTGGATGTTTTTTTAGTCTTTATTTCTATTGTATAGCCGTTTATAATTAAATCATAATTAAATGTATTTTCCAGTTTTACATCAAATTTATCTTTCCAGTATGTATCTTTAAAGTAATCATAAACCATTACTTCTCCTATTGCACCATAGATATTTGACTTGCCTTCTGTAACAGAGTTTTTAAGTGCATTAAATTGATACATTTCTTTGGCTCTTTCAAGTTGCTCTGGACTTATGTTTAGTTTAATCATAATCCTAACTTTTCTTTAATTACTATAAACTCTTTAATATCAAACTTGTCTTTTAATCTCCAGTTCTTTCTACCCCCATAGTAAGAATCCTTTACTCTTTTTTCGTATTCGAGTATAGTAGGGTTTTCTTTAGCTATTATTCTCGTGCTGGTTATATGACCATTTACCCTTATTATTACTTCATAGAAATTAATCATAGCTTTTCTATTTCTTGTTTAACTTTAATAAAATACTTTTTAAATACATCCCATTCATATTGGCTTGATGACCAACCATCATTTTCTAACATCTCATCAACTGCTATTAAGGCACATTTTTTAGCTTGAGTAATATCTATTGTATTATCAAGTTCAAGAGAAAATAAACTATAATATCTATCTACTAAATCTATTGCTTTTTCTTTTGGTGTCATATAAATTCTATTTCTAAGTCATCATTAGGGCTTGGTATAGATACATTCAGAAACTCTGCTGCCCATATCTGTATCTCTGCAATTAAATCTGTAAACTCTTGAGTGCTTAGCTCACTTGTACTCTTAAAGCTTTCTATATGCTCTCCCATTATGTTCTGGATGTCATACCTTAAAAACTTTACTTTGATAATATCGTGAGCATCTTCCTTTGTGCGAATTTCATTAAATCCAGCATCTCTAAGGCCAAGTAATACATTCGGTACTACGATAGCCCAGTAATATCTATTTTGTCCGTTAGAACGCATCCTTTTCTTTTTCTTTATGGATAAAACATAATCAATCCCTTCTTGTAGGGTATCAATTTCAGCGTTTAGTAAATCTTTGTTCTTTACTACCAGCTTTCCTTTTTCTTTATAGCAGTTATATTCTATGTTCATTGCTTATTATTCTTCTATTAAAACATAAGTCATTAAGTCCTTATCAATATCATAACATCTCCAAGTTATAATCCTTAATCCAATCCCATCTAAAATAACTCTATCGCCCTCATTAAGTGTAATTTCTTTATCAAACTCTTTATATACGGCTTCTTCTTCTTTATCTAAGATAAATCCAAATTCTTTTAAGTTTTGTTCGTAATAATCATAGCAATCAAGTAAATTTCCATCTATTGAAAATACTTCTGGACTAAAATCAAATCTTGTTTTCATAACTATTCTATGTTTAATTTAGCTTTTAATATTTCTGTTTGTTCTTTATAATAGGCTACTTGTTCCCTATACCAATCAATTCCTTGTTTAAATGGTATTAGGCTTTTTTCTACCATAGACCTTGCTGTGCCATGTCCAAACTTATCATCTAACTTGATTGCAAACATCGGTGCATTACCTTGATTAAACATATTTTCTGCAACGCTTTGGACTTGAACATTGGTTTCATTAAATCTTGTTGATAAATATTTACGAGATACATAATGCCCAGCTTGTGATTCTGTGTATTTCATTACTTTACCACTTGTAAAGCAAGTTACCATAAGATTTTCATCAGCATACCTTAATCTTATGTAAAGACTAAAATATGTATCTAATTTCTTTTTTAGTGATGTTACCGTTTCTGTTTTCTTCTTTTTGGTAGTAACTTTCTTTTCTTTGTTAGGCTTCTTGCCTATAAGATACTTTTGTGGATTCTCTACGATGTCGCAAGTTTTACATAATCCTTTTGCAAAGATTGGCTTTTCTTTTAAACATCTTTTACAGCTCTTTTTCTTCATTATATCTTAATTCTAAGTATTCGTTTATCCCAAGCATCTTACCGTTTATCTCTAAGAAGCCAGAACAATGTCCAACTTTCTTTTTAAACTCTGATATGTACTTGTTCATTTGCTTTTGTTGCTCACGCATCTCTGGTATCTCATCACTAAAGCTCATTCGCTTAACTTTCTTCTCTTGCAACTGCTTCTTAAAGTCATCAATCAAAGCTTGAGTTTCTGGGCTTATAGGACTTCTTGATTCCTTCTCCATTGCTACTCTGTTAATCTCTTTGCTTACTTCTACTCTTTCATCGCAATACTGGCCTAACATTTGAAAGAATGTAGGTGTATCAAAACTGCCATATATCTTACCGTACTTTCCCATTCTGGCATTCTTTAAGAACATTGCAAAATCTTCATACTTTAACCAATAGTAGTCTGTTAGTAGAATGTTTACACAAGTCTTAATTTCCTCATCGCTTAGGTTCTTTGAATCATCTATTTTGTAAATAGAACTAAACTCAATCATAAAAGCTGAAAGGTTTATTTGTAGGCTTTTAGCATCCTCTTTCTTCAATAAGGCTATTGGTAGAGAATTGCTCTCTATTATCTTCGATACCGATAATTCTTTTAAGTCTTGATATTTTACTAACTGGCTCATTGTTAATTGATTTTAAGTAAGTTATTTCCTTTTGTTTTGAATCCGAGAAAATCAAACCTTGATAGTTCCCAGAGATTGCACTTTCAATTAATACTTTTTGATATGGTGGCTGAAACTCTGCAAGTTTCTTTATTGACAGTCTTATTGCTGTTTCTGGCTTACTTATCCATTTAGGCATAGTTACCAGTTGTAAGAATAGCTCTATCACTTCTATGCTTAGATTGTACTCGTAGCATATATTTAATGCTATCGCTTGTACTCTATCTTCCTTTCTCATGCTTTATCATTTAACCAATGTACCAAACTTAATTGAGAGGTTAAAATATCTATCATGCTTTGCATAACCTCTACCTTATCATCTTGTAGCTTTAATAGTCTTTCTAATTTTGCAATAATCTCCCTTTGAATTTCTATAAGCTCATCTCTTTTATCTATCATAACGCTCCAGCTAAAGTTTCTATTGGTAAAACAGTTTCTCCTCTTAATAAATCTCTATATTTCTTTTCAAGCTTATTCTTATAATAAGAATCAATCTCGGTAAAGCCTTGTATGGTTTCTCTATGGTAAATAACTGTTGCGTGGTCGCATTTTAATACTCTTGAGATTTCTACTACTCCATAACCAAGTTCTGTTAATACAAATATAGCTTCTTGTTTAGGCTTAACATACTTTGAGAATCTTCTTTTACCAAATATTTGTTCTGGTAATATTCCATGCAACAAAGCTATTTTGTTAAAGACATCAATAATAACATCTTTTCTATTAAACCTTACTCCTTTTGGTACAATAATATACCCTTTATTAACCTTCTCCATAACTTCTGTATTAAGCTCCAAGCCTAAATCCAGAAACAATCTTTCAATCGTTAGCATAAGTTATATTTAACCCACCATTTGCCCTCACTTTTAACTTGCTCACTCTGGATGGTTAATCCATCTTTCCTTAAACAAAGGATATAGTGAGCTAATCTTGTAATGTGATATGTTTGGATAGCTTCCCAGCTTGTAATTGATTTGTGAGCTTCTAAATGCTCTCTAACGAGTTCTAATTGTGTTTTCTGTTTCATTGTTTTAAGATAAATAGTGAAAATTAAAATATAAGCCTACCACAACTTATATTAGGTCAAGTAAAACCCCTTCTACTTTTTTGTTATATAAAAAAACTGACCTTATGCGAAAAGAACGATTGGTAGTGCATTTCCTTTAATGTTTTAGAATGGAAGCGAATCTTCATTAGCATCCGTTGCCTTAGCTTTAGGCACATAAGTGTTCTCTGCTACTGCTAAATCATTACCAAATTGGTCTGCTTCTCTCCTTTTTGAAACTGTTACTTTAATGTAACCTTTTGCACTTCTTGGTAACTTGTTAAGTTGCTCAATGTTTAAACTTAACTCTTGTACTTCTCCGAATTGTAGGCTCTTGGTCTTACCACTTCCTACATAGTTTTTCTTTTTCTCCACTTTGTTATTTATTTATTTTACCTAATTTTTTTTTTACTTCACTATCAAACTCCTTCAACCACTCTCTACACAACTCTACTCTCTCTTTCATTTGTTCTTCGATTTCTAAATCTCTTGCAAAGCCAAATGCTAACCATCTTTCATTAGTTGCTAAATGCTCGTAGCTTACCTCAACTCCGTAGTTTGCTTCTGCTGGTGTATTCATTAAAGCATAGAATAGTAAAGCTGTATCTACTTCGCCATCTAAAACCCACATATAAGCTCTAAGCTGAAATTCGTAGTCTTTGTTAAGCTCTATTGAATCGTGTAATGTCTTTTTGCTCCAAGAACACTTGATGTCTATAACCGTATTATCTTGGATAACATCTGGAGTACCAACACACCACTCATTTGAGTAAATGTTAATATTCTTTTCTGCTAAGCCATAGCCTAATTGCTCGGCCATAAAGTCAATAGCTTTATCTTCCATCAATATGCCCTTAGTCATATATTTAGAACTGATTTCTTCGTAGCTATCAGCATACCATTCTTTTAGGTATGTGGTGCAAGTTTTAGGAAGCTCTCCATTTTTGTCAAGCTTACCCATTATCTTGCCCATTGAACTTGGTCTTATCTTAAACTTATCCATTATTCTTGAGTTAAAGCAAAGTGAACTTCATTACTTACTTCGTACTTCTCGCAAATCTTTGCTAAGTTAGACTTATCTTTTAAGTATGCTTTACGGCAGTTACCAAAGTTTTCTGTATTTAAAAGTAATACTGGTTTCTTCTTCTCTACAATAACTTGAGTAGTTTCTTTATCGTGAGTATTAGTAGCATCACTATCTTTTGTATCATCTATGAGGAAAAGTCCATTAAGCGAATACTTTCGTGAGTATGAGCTTGAAGCACCACTGATTTGCGAACCATCCATACCTTTCTTGCTTTCTTCTTCTCTTGCATAAGCTGTTACACTTACTGATGACTTCTCTGAATAGATAGTAGCAGTAGCTTTAATGTAATATCTATCGCCAATATTAACTAACTCATCTGATAAAGTCAAGTAGCAGTTGTGTGCCTTTAATAAAGGCTTTAGTGCTTCTAAAATATCTTCTGCTGAACGATATTGATAATTACCAAAGTTATTTCTTTGGTTCTTTGGAGCTTTAAGCTCTGATTGAATTGCGATTAGCTCTTTCATTTTGTTTTTGGGTTAAATAATAAATAGTTTGTTTCTTTTTCTAATTTGTATAGTTTTCTATGAACTAAATTTAATTGACATCTAATTGATAATGCCCATTGGTGTAATTGTATTCCAGCTTCTTCTGGAGGAACTCCAACACTTGATTGGACTAAAACTTCTTGCACTTTAGGTAAGCCTTGCTCATCTATGTGATTTCTAAAGATTTGTCTAATAATCATAAACTTGTTTGAGTTAATAGGTTTTGAATAATACCTTTGTAGTTTGCTTCAATGAAAGTCTGCAAAGGCTCTCTAACAATAATAGGTTCTTTCTGGTTTGGATTAGAAGATTGAATTTCTAATGCTACCATTCCACCGTAGCCCACTAAGTGATTATCACATACCCATTTAATAAGGTCGGCAATTAAAAAGTCATAGTGGTAGATAATATCTCCATCTGTATAAGATACAAGATATTCTTCTTGATGATTTAGATTGTTCACTTGAACATCTAAAATTTGTGGTTGTTTAAGTTTTATCATTTCGTTTTAGGTTGTTTTATTGATAAATTTAAAATAACACTCTATTTTATTCAACTACAAGTGTTTTGGCTGTCCCTAATACAAGGTTAGAAATAAACTGTTTTTGGTAGATAGTCAATCTAAATAGAACCTTGTCCTATAAGCAGTCCCTTATGGCCATCACACCATTTCTTATCATATTGGGCATATTATCTGTTGGATGTTACAGACCGTTTCTTTATATTGTTAATAATATCTTCTCCTTTTTCTTTTATAAACTCAATAGCTAATCTATTAGCTTCAGTAGGTAAAATACCTTTATTGATAAGTTTAGTTTTAGTAATTGAAGCCATTACTTCAAATACATTTTCTACTGTGATTGTTTCTTTTGTCATTTCGTTTTGTTTTGGTAGAACAAAGGTGTGGTTTATTTTAACATCTGTCAAGAACTATTTGCAATTTAGAATGATTCTAAATTATAAAGCCTTAATACATAAAGGAATCCGTTTATTATCATCTGAATTACAAATATAATTAAAGCTATGTTTAAGATATAAATAAGGCATAACTCTAATAAACTTAATCTTCGCATTCTTCAAAATCATTATTCTCGCAATCACTTGCTAAATCTTCTTGTTTGTCAATCCAATACTGATGTTCTTTTAAATCTTCCATAGTTAGTTTTTTTTTACAATGTTAGTGATGATTTATTAATAATTATAATTTATTTACAATTTAGAATGGTTCTTAATAATTATTAGCTCCGAGAAAAGTTTAAGGTTTTAGTGGTAAGAAAAAGGTGTTTATACCCTCCCCTCCCTAAGAGAATATAAACACTTAAACTTACTAAATTATTAGCTCCTCAAATAAGAATCGGTAATAGCTTGGCTCTTGCTGGGAAGGTGTTTTACAGCCCAATCACAAGATTTAAAAGTTCGACCTACATACTGGTAGTACAGATGGCTTTCGCCTCTCTTTGTCCACTTGTTAAAGTCAGTCAGATTATGCTTGGAGCTAAATAAAAAAAGGGATATAAAGCCGACACACTTTATACCCCAATTAAAATTTTTGCTCTGGTTTCCCTATCGAAAGGGTATCTATTGTGTCGAATAAATACTCTTTGATATTACAAAGGTAATAATGTTTTTAATAACTACAAATTTTTTTTAATAAAAGTATGGTTTTAAGTATGTACTTTAAAGCGTACATATATAAAAAAACAACCCAAGATTGCTCAAGGGTTGTTCGGGGAGGAGATTTAACACATACCTCTTTAATAGAGTTTATTCTTAATGTGTATAAATTAAATACAAACACACTATTGCCCCACACAAATATACAAAAAAAGCCCCACATAAAGTGGAGCTTCCCTAAACCAAAACTATTTACCTTAAAAACTTAAAACATTACAAAGGTATAAACTTTTTTTATAATATATACTTTCTTATTAATAAATATCCAACAAACCCCAAAACAAGGACTATAATCCAATTTGATACCATATCACTAAATGAAGCTTTTTTAATGACCTCCTTTGAGTTTTCTTTATCTTTCTGTACAATTACCTTATTTTCAGCTTTAGTGGCTACAATCGCCTTATTTTCATTCTTAGCTTGTAATACCTTTGTAATTACAGAGTAATAGGTTTTTTTGATTGTATCGTATTTAACTTCGTAGATATATTCAGTCTTAGTAATTATTTTTCCAGTATCGGTATAAACAGTATTAATTACCTCTTTAACCTCGGTAATTACTTCTTTTTCAACTTTGACAACAGTCTTGGTCTTGCAAGAAAAGAGTAGTAAAACTACTACTATTAGACTTAATTTCTTCATATCTTTCTTCCCTACTTTTTAGGATTTCTTTTAATTGTTCAATCTCTTTCTCTAAGGATAATAATATCTGTTCTTCTGTCATAGGGCGACAAAGGTATCATTTATATGTTTAATTTACAACATTTCTTTTTCAATGTTTCTCTCTAAACACCTAATAGCTTTCTTTAAGTCTTGTACTAAAGAATCTTTTTTACCAGCTCTTAAAATATATTTAAGTGCATTAAACTTAAAGTTGTTTAAATTGTAGGCTTCAGATATATCGTAAACATCTAATTCAACACCTTTGATTACCACTTTGTAATAATCTGGCTTTAATACTGCATCAGCTATCTGTTCGCCAGTCAGTTGATTCTTTTTTTCTTCTGGATAGAGTTTGTGTTTTTCTGTGCAATTTGGGCAAACAACATCACATTCGCAATTTTCGAGATGATTAATTTCTTCGATACTTTTCATTCTGTTTTTCTTTAATTTTTTCTAAGTTAGTTTCTTTTATTATTTCTCTTTTGATTAATTCTATTTCTAAATACATTTCTTGTAGTCTTTCAATTAGTTTCATTCTCCTCGTCATAGTCTAAAAAATTCAATCGTGTTTTAATCATTCGCATTAACTGCATTTGCAAATCTACTTTATATTGTGAATTAAAAAAAGTAAAAGACATTTCTTCTGAATCTTTAAACATCCCCCAAAATAAATCAATTTCTGCGAGAGTTTGGTCATCGGTTATATCTTCAATATCTTCTATGTTTTCTATGTTATCATCCATAACATAAAAATACGACTATTTTAAGATTTATTGAAGTCGTAAACCACTCCGTTGTAGTAACATCTTCCATCTATAATAATGTGTGGAGATGCGAAAAAACGCACTTTATCGCCTTCTACCCAGAAATGTACAGTTACAAAGCCGTTCTGCCAGTCTGCTACCACCCCAGTAGGTAAATACTCCACTTGGTTGATTAATCTGGTACATCCAGATTCTAACCAAACATAAGGAGCTTTCCTATTTGTAAGGTATTTAGAGTTCAATCTATGGGTGTGGCCAGTAGAGCCAGATGACATATAATCCTTTATGTTCTGTTCTGCTGCGTTCTTAGCCAATTTAAGACCATGTGTTACATCA
>TARA_R110000868_G_scaffold56071_1_pt1 | contig 10629 bp, 10 predicted proteins | sample TARA_R110000868 | Tara Oceans TARA_R110000868 (sample SAMEA4397489) | marine metagenome | biome: Polar Biome; feature: [SRF] surface water layer (ENVO:00010504); material: water (ENVO:00002006), including particulate matter (ENVO:01000060) such as... | depth 5 m | reverse complement strand
GATCACGCCGGGCGGCTGCACCAGATAGCGCGCCAGCCAGTCAACGAATTGCCGCGTCCCCGCCGGCAGCGGCGCCCCGCCCATTGGCGCTTCAACGGATTTCAACGCCCGCTCGCCAGGCCCCGGTTTCAGCGCCCAGACGACCCCATGCACCATCCGCTTGCCCAGCGGTGCCAGCACATGATCGCCCAGCCCGAGCTCAAGCCCTTCAGGCACAAGATAGTCGAAGGCCTCCGGCAGGGGCAGCGGAAACAGGATCGAGGCGCGAGATGGCGATTCGGAGGACACGAGGCCAAGTGTGCCTGTTTGCGCGGGCGAGTTCAAAGCGGAATAGCGTTGGGGAGAGACCCAGCCTCTCGTTCGACCAAACCCAAATCCGTGTCATCCCTGACGGATGCCCGGACGCGTGAGCGATCCGGGCGCAGATCAGGGACCCAGACGCCCGACGTCTGGCCATTCACGCGCCGGGCGACGCGTTGTCCTGCCCCAGCTCTGATGGATTCGCCTTGGCGGTTCTGGGTCCCTGATCTGCGCCCCGCATGCGCGGGGCATCCGTCAGGGATGACAAGATTTGTTTTGATAATGGGGAAAACCGGGCCTGCTCCTACCCCGACTATCCCGCAAGGCCCGACCTCAACGCCGCCGGGTCAGGCGGGTGTCATACCAGGCCTGGAGGGGCCGGCGTGTGTCTTTGTGCTGGCGCAGCAGGGCATCGAGCAGAATTCCCGCCTTCGCGCCTGCATTCGGCGCGCTGGCGCCGTGCATGAAGGCTGTGGTCTGTGGTGTCTGTCCGGGTCTGGTGTGCATCATCGCCTCCCTGGTTGATGATGGAAGTGTGCCCGCAACCTGTGTCGCGATCATGCCGCTGGCAGGACATGTTTGGGGCAGCGCCATTCATCCCTGGTCGGGTTACGGCCGACAGGCGAACCAGCCTGGCCCTGCACTGCCGCCACAATCGAGCGCTTCATCCTCGATGAATTCTTGATTTTATATCGATCGTACTCTATTAAAGGCGTGATAAAGGATAGATTGTGGTCTATAAACGTGAATCACTCGCCCGAGCGCGCAAGCAGCTCGACCAAAGACTGGCGCCGCTCCGGAACCAGTCCACCTTCGTGCGGCCGGCGAAGGGGTGGGCCCGGGCGATCCGGGATGCTCTGGGCATGACAGGGCAGCAATTGGCTGATCGGCTGGGCATCAAGCAACCAAGCCTGGTCGCGCTGGAACAGGGCGAGGTCAACGGAACCATCACCCTTGGCCGCTTGCAAGAGCTTGCCGAGGCGCTGGACTGCACCCTCGTCTATGCGCTGGTGCCCAACGAGCCGCTACAGCAAATCGTCGAGGCGCGCGCCCGACATCTGGCCAATCTGCGCCTGACGCGCACCCATCACTCGATGCGGCTCGAAGACCAGGGTCTGGATATTGACGCCCTGGCTGACGAGCGGGATCGCCTGGCCGCCGGCCTGTTGCGCGACAATGCGCGGCAAATATGGCGGCTGGACGAGGATGAGAAGTGACCAAAGACCTCGCAGACGGGGCGGACGACAACGCCCCCCCCTCGAGGCCGACGAACGCCAACAACTCATCCCGACCTACATCACCAGCCGGGCCGAACTGAATGAGGCCGAGCAGGTCAATATTTCTGATGCCGACGGCTGGGCCTTCTCACGCCAGCGCGACGTGCTCGACGCGGCGTTCCTGCTGCGGCTCCACAAACGCATGCTCGGCGATGTGTGGCGCTGGGCCGGAAACTACCGGACCACTGAACGCAATATCGGCATTGAGGCCTGGAGAATTCCAGCCGAACTCGCACAACTGCTCGATGATGTCCGCTTCTGGATCGCGGCGGAAACCTACGGGCCGGACGAGATCTGCGTCCGCTTTCACCACCGCCTGGTTGCGATCCATCCCTTCCCGAATGGCAATGGCCGGCTCGCCCGGATGGCCGCCGACCTGCTCGCTGTAAAACTCGGTCGGCCGCGCTTCGCCTGGGGGCGGAGCGAGCTGGTTGCGCCGGCCCGTGCCCGCGCGACCTATATCGCCGCGCTTCAGGCCGCAGACCGGCACGAAATCGCCGCGCTATTGCGTTTCGCGCGCCCAGATTGAGGGTGAGCCCAGGAATGCTGGCCTACCCTTAGCTGCGGTGCTCGGGATTCTCGTAGTCAAACCGGCAACCGGCCTTCCAGGCATTGCGGTCATTGCCATGACTGGGCAGGCCGCCGGCGGATTTGAGCATGTGGGCGAGGTGCATCAGATTCCAGCTCATGATGGTGGTGTTGCGCTGGGTGAAATCATTGTCGAAACCGGCGCCGTCATCGCCATAGCTGGCGCCCGGTCCGGCCTCGCCGATCCAGCCGCAATCGGCCTGGGGCGGGATGACATAGCCCAGATGACCCAGGGCGTAGAGCATGGTCATGGCGCAATGCTTGATACCGTCCTCATTGCCGGTGATGACGCTGCCGCCGACCTTGCCGTAGAAAATCGACTGGCCTTTTTCGTTCAGCTTGCCGGACTCGGCATAGAGCCGTTCGATCAGGCGGCGGCAGACGGAGCTTTCCTCGCCGAGCCAGATCGGCGTGCCGATCACCAGGATATCGGCGGCCATCACCTTGGCGCTGAGCTTGGGCCAGTCATCGCGGGCAAAACCGTGCTCGGTCATGTCCGGATAGACGCCGGGCGCGAGATCGAAATCGACCGGGCGCAGCATTTCCACGGCGACGCCATTGGCGGCCATGATGGCGCTGGAAACATCGAGCAGCATCTCGGTGTGAGACGGCGTGCCGGTCGGTTTCAGCGTGCAGTTCAGGAAGAGCGCTGACAGGGAGGAGAAATCGAAGTCATGGCCTTCACACAAGGCTTTTTGTTTCGCGTTGAGAACCATGGCTCGCTCCTTCTGCAGTTAAAGATGCCGATAGGGTAAAACGTCCGGCCCGGGCAAAAGTTCCGGGAAAGGCCGGGAAGACGGGGCCTCCGCGGTAAAGCCGGAACGCCTCCCGGGGCGCTGCGGCGCCATGTCACCTGTCACCACGCGCTGTGCTTGATAAGTGTCAATCAACCTATCCGCCCAAGCCGGAGCGATCAATGACGCCCTCCCCGACCCTGCTCAAATATGCCCGCCAGAACACACCGCGCTATACCAGCTATCCCACGGCACCACATTTCCATGCCGGCATTGATGGCGACGTGTTTGGTGACTGGCTGGGCGCGCTGGACACGGACGCGGCCGGCTCGCTCTATCTCCACATCCCCTGGTGCCGCGAGATGTGCTGGTATTGCGGCTGCTCGACGCGGGCGACGACGCGCGATGAACCGGTCGCGACCTATGCCGCAACCTTGCTGAAGGAAATCGATCTGGCCGCCAGCCGCCTGCCGGGCCGGCCGCGCATCGCCCACATCCATTTTGGCGGCGGCACACCGACCATCCTCAGCGAAGACCAGCTCACCGCGGTCATGGAAAGCCTGCGCCAGCACTTCGACGTGCTGGATACCGCCGAGATCGCGATCGAGATCGATCCGCGCATCTTCACGGTATCGCTGGCCACTCATCTCGCCCGCCTCGGCTTCAACCGCGCCAGTCTTGGCGTGCAGACCTTTGATGCCGGCGTGCAGGCGAAGATCAATCGTATCCAGCCGCTTGAAACCGTTGCCGCCTGTGCGGCGGCCCTGCGCGCGGCGGGCATCACCAATCTCAGTTTTGACCTGCTTTATGGCCTGCCGGGCCAGACGCTGGAGGCCTGCCGCGAGACTGTCACGTCAGCGCTGGCCCTGGAGCCCGACCGTTTCTCGGTGTTTGGCTATGCCCATGTGCCGCACATGAAACGGCATCAAAAACTGATCCGCGACGAGGATCTGCCCGATGCCGAGGCCCGCGTCGAACAGGCAGTGGCCATCGCCGATGCGGTGCAGGCCGCCGGCTATCATCCAATCGGGATTGACCATTATGCGCGCGCCGGGGACGACATGGCCCGGCAGGCGACGGCTGGCACGATGCGGCGCAATTTCCAGGGCTATACCACCGACCAGGCGAGTTTCCTGATCGGTCTGGGAGCCTCGGCGATCAGCCAGATGCCGGCGGGATACGCCCAGAACACGGCCGATGTCGCCAGCTGGAGCCGGGCCATCGAATCGGGACATCTGGCGACGGCACGCGGCATCGCGCAGAGCGGTGAGGACCGGATTCGCGGCGAGATCATCGAGCGGCTGATGTGCGACCTGGAAGTCGACCCCGGCGCCATTGCGGCCCGGTTTGGCGGCGCCCTGGAACAGGCCGATCTCGACGATCTCGTCAGCGACGGGGTGATAAACCGCCAGGCCAGCCGCATCGCGATCGCCGAGGATTACCGCATGCTGGCGCGGGTCGTCGCGGCGCGGTTTGACGGCTATCTGCAGGCCAATGCCGCGGCGCGCCATTCCGTCAGCGTCTGATCGCCGCGCCACCACTGCGATTCATGCGCCCGGTTTGCATTTGGGAAACCGTATCAGGCAAAGCTGCGCACTGATCGCAATGGAGCCGAATCACCATGACGCAAAATGCCGAGAGCCAGTCTGCCCAGCCGCTGGACAGCGAGCGCGTCCGCGCCTTCCTGCTCTCCAATCCGGACTTCGTACGCGAGGATGCCGAATTGTTTGCGCAAGTCGTGCAGCGCCAGACCGGCGAAGGTGTGATTGATCTCGGCGCCGCGGCGCGCGCCAAGCTGCTGGCCGAATTGCGCCAGCTCAAATCGCTCAATTCCAGCATTATCGAGACCGCGCGCGCCAATCTGGCAACCCAGTCACAGATTCACATGGCGGTGCTGGCGTTGCTGGAAACCGATAATCTGACCGCGCTCGACCGCAAGATTTCCAGCCGCCTGACCGGTGCGCTCGGTGTCGATGTCTGCCGCGTCCTGATCGAGGGCCATGCGCCGTTGCAGGCCGGCGAATCGATTCTCGGCGCGGCCGAGGGCTTCGTCGGCGAGGTGCTCGGCAATAAGGTCGAACGGCTTGGCCCGGTCAATCCCGAGCTGGCGCACGCGCTCTATGGGCAGCAGGGCAAGCGGGTGAAATCGGAAGCGATTGTGCGGCTCGATTTCAACGGCCATGACGGTTTGATGGCGGTGGCAGCGCGCGACCAGACCCTGTTCGAATCCGGCCAGGGCACCGAATTGCTCAACTTCCTCGCCCGCTGCGTCGAACGGATGATCACACGATGGCTGCACGCGAGCTGAGCCTCCCCCTCGCCAATGCGCGCATGCTGTTCGGCCAGCATCTGGCCGGCGAACGCCGGCTGAGTCCGAAAACCGTCGAGGCCTATGGCCGCGATCTCGACCAGTTTGCGGCCTTTCTCGGCGGGCATCTCGGGCGCAGTGTCACGCTGCATGATCTGGCGGCGCTGAAAGCCGCCGATTTTCGCGCCTTCATGGCCGCACGGCGCCGCACCGGCCTGTCGGCGCGATCGCTGGCACGGTCCCTTTCGGCGATCCGCACCTTCTACAGCTATGCGGAACGGCGCTGGGGTGTCGAGAATGCCGCCCTGACCCTGATCGAGGGCCCCAAGCTGGGCCGCTCCAAGCCGAAACCTGTCAGCGAGAGCGGTGCCCGCGATCTGATCGCCGAGGCCGGGCGGGCCCGGGGCACGGACTGGATCGAGGCGCGCGATGTCGCTGTGCTCTCGCTGCTCTATGGCTGCGGCCTGCGGATCTCGGAGGCCTTGAGCCTGACCGGACGCGACAAGGCCCTGCCCGACAGCATGCAGATCACCGGCAAGGGCGGCAAAACGCGGCTGGTGCCGATCCTGCCCGTGGTGCGCGAAGCCGTGGCGGCCTATGCCGCGATCTGCCCGTTTGAGCTGACATCCGACCAGGCCCTGTTCCGCGGCACGCGTGGCGGCGCGCTGGGACCGCGTACGGTGCAGAAAATGATGGAGGAGTTGCGCGTCCGGCTCGGCCTGGGTCCGACGGCAACGCCGCATGCCCTGCGGCATTCCTTCGCCACCCATTTGCTCGCCCATGGCGGCGATCTGCGGGCCATCCAGGAATTACTCGGCCATGCCAGCCTGTCGACGACGCAAATCTATGCCGATGTCGAGGCGACGCGTCTGATGGCGATCTATGACGGGGCCCATCCGCGCGCACGCACGCGCTGAGGCATCGCCTGTCAGGCCGCGCGCTGGGCCCGGTTGTGGGACCACAGCGTCACCTCGAAACCCTCTTCCGGGTCCATATGGGTGGATACTTGCTTGAAACCGGCTTTCTCGAGCACGCGGTGGGAGGGATTGCGATCGCTTCGGGTACGGGCAATGACGCGTTTGACGTGCTCATGGCCATAGGCCCAGCCCATCAGGGCGTTGACCGCCTCGGTGGCAAGACCTTGCTCGCGGTAGGACACCAGCATGGAATAGCCAATCTCGACCTCGCCTTCAGCGCTAGGCGCGCCCTGGAAACCGCCAATACCCAGGAGCCGGTTCATGATCGGTGAGACATAGACCCAGGAATACCAGCCCGCATCGCCGGGATGGGCCGCGAGCTGGTCGCGATTCCACGTCATCGCTGATTCATCCATCAGTTCGGGTGGCCAGGACGGCTCGCGCTCAACGCCCAGCGCGGCAAAGAAGGCCGGACGGTCATTGAGTTGCATTTCGGCCAACTCCCGGTCGAGGGCGACCAGCCGCAGGCGCTGTGAGACGATTTCGGTTCTGTCAGACATTGAACTGCGTTCCATCCAATCAGTTCGCGCACCATTTCAGCCAGATGGTGGCATCGATATTGCGCTGCGATTTGGGTTGTCATGCCGCATCACGCGACGCCTGTCCTCACAGGTTTGTGAAAACACGCTTGCGCCGGTGACCGAATTCTTGCCATCGCAATGGGTCGCGTGCAAGCCCAAGCCGGGCGATAATAATAACAGAAAACGGGGTGGCCGTCAGGACTGCATGCTCCAGCCTTCAACGCCCATCGCCGCCTGGCGGACCGCTTCGGTCAGCGTCGGGTGGGGGTGACAGGTTCGCGCAACATCCTCGGACGAGGCACGGAATTCCATCGCAAGGCAGATCTCCGCGATCATTTCCCCGACATTGGCGCCGATCATATGGGCGCCGAGAATTTCGTCGGTTTCCGCATCGGCGAGGATTTTCACAAATCCGTCAGTGGCGTGGTTGGCACGCGCGCGCGAATTGGCCTGGAAGGGAAATTTCCCCTTCTTGTATTTGCGGCCCGCCTGTTTCAGCTCGTCTTCGGTCTGACCGACCGATGCCAGTTCGGGATAGGTGTAGACGACGCCCGGAATGACGCCGTAATTCACATGCCCCGCCTTGCCGGCAATGCGCTCGGCACAGGCGACGCCTTCATCCTCGGCCTTGTGGGCCAGCATCGGACCGGAGGTGCAATCACCGACCACCCAGACATTCTCTGCAGAAGTACGGAAATGATCATTCGCGATGACGCCGCGGGCATCAGGCTCGATCCCGACATTTTCCAGGCCAAGCCCGGCGGTAAAGGGCCGGCGGCCAATACAGACCAGCACAGTGTCGGCCTCGATCATCTCGGCCTCGCCGCCCTTGGCGGGCTCGAGCGTCACTTTCAGCGTGTCAGGGTCGGAACTATCGACGCCTGTGACCTTCGTGCCAAGGCGGAAGTCCATGCCCTGTTTGCCGAAAATCCGCTGCGCCGCCTTGGCCAGCTCGGTATCCATGCCCGGCAGGATCCGGTCGAGATATTCGACCACGACCACCTCGGCGCCCAGACGGCGCCAGACCGAGCCCAGCTCGAGCCCGATCACACCGGCCCCGATCAGGACCAGGCGTCCGGGAACTTTCTGGAGATCGAGCGCCCCGGTCGAGGAGACAATCCGCGCCTCATCAATCGTCACGCCCGGCAGCGGTGTGACTTCCGAGCCGGTCGCAATGACGATATGTTTCGTGTCCAGCACCGACGTGCCGCTATCGGTTTCGACCTGGACCTTGCCCTGGCCAAGGATCTTGCCCTTGCCGCGAATATATTCCGCACCGTTTTTCTTGAACAGGAATTCAATGCCCTTGGTCAGGCCGTCAACGGTCTCGTCCTTGTGGCCCAGCATGGCGGGCAGATCCAGCTCCACAGCGCCGGTGACAATGCCCATGGCGGGAAATTCTGTGGTCGCGCTCTCGAAGAGTTCCGAGGCGTGCAACATGGCCTTGGACGGGATGCAGCCGACATTCAGGCAGGTGCCACCCAGCGTGCCGCGCATCTCGATGCAGGCCACTTTCAGCCCCAGCTGACCGGCACGAATGGCACAATTATAACCGCCGGGACCACCGCCGATAATGACAAGATCATAGGGCTTTGACATGGGGGCCTCGCGGATTGGTAAAGGGCTCGAAATCGGACACGTCTTCTATATGCAACCTTCTTGCAGCGAAGGTAAGACCCGGCCTGCGGTCTGGCCAGGCGCTGCGCACGGTGTTCTGTTGGCCATCAGACCGGACGTCGCGGCCAGTATTGCAGGACCGCGACACCCAGCAGGGTCGCAAGGCTGGCAATATTGATGATCACGTCGTGAAGCCGGAATGCCGGCCGGTCGATGTTTACGTAAAGCGGTTCGGCAATGATCCAGATCCAGTAGCCCAGATCCAGGGAAACCGCCGCTGCAGCGGCGAGCAGGGCCAGTTTGATTCCCTTCGGCCAGGCGGCGACCAGCAGCACGGCCGTCGCCAAAAAGCCGGCGATATATACGGTCCAGATAGCCTGCAGCCAATCGGGGACGTCCTGGACGGCTGTGAGAATTTCCGGCCCGCGGGCACCGAGCGGCGGCAAGATCCAGTCACCGGTCCAGGCTGCCAGCAAATAGGGCAGGCTGTAGGCGACGCGGCCCAGCGCGAGGATGACGACAAGCCAGCGCACAATCTGCATCACACACCCCTTGTTTGCCGCCGGCCCCGGCGCAGACCCGCGAGGCCTTGGTGGCATTCGCGCCCGCTTCGTGTGTCCGAACTCGAGCATTTTCATTGAATTCGAGGTCAATGAGAATGCTCTAACTCTTTGTATTTCCGCATTTTTCGAACCGCAAAACCGGTTCCCACTTATGCTGAAAATGCTCTAGAGGTCGAACAGCATGCGCTGCGGATCTTCCAGGTTTTCCTTCACCCGCACCAGCCAGGTGACGGCTTCCTTGCCGTCAACGATACGGTGATCATAGGACAGCGCCAGATACATCATCGGCCGGATTGCGACCGCACCATTGAGGGCGACCGGTCGCTCCTGGATCTTGTGCATGCCGAGAATGCCCGATTGCGGCGCATTCAGGATCGGCATCGACATCAGGGAGCCATAAACGCCGCCATTCGAGATGGTGAAGCTGGCGCCCTGCATTTCGTCGATCGTCAGCTTGCCATCGCGGGCGCGTTTGCCCAGACGGATGATTTCCTTCTCGATCTCGGCCAGCGACATCTGGTCGACATTGCGCACAACCGGCACAACGAGACCGCGCTCGGTGCCGACAGCGACGCCGATATCGTAGAAATTCTTGTAGATGATATCGCTGCCATCAATCTCGGCATTGACCGAGGGAATTTCCTTGAGCGCCGCGACACAGGCCTTGGCGAAGAAGCTCATGAAGCCCAGCTTGACGCCATGCTTGGCGACGAAAGCTTCCTGGTGGGCTTTGCGCGCATCCATGATAGCGCCCATATCGGCTTCATTATAGGTCGTCAGGATGGCGGCGGCGTTCTGGGCGTCCTTGAGGCGTTTGGCGATCGTCTGACGCAGGCGCGTCATGCGCACGCGCTCCTCGCGCGGCCCGGTTTCCCGCGGCGCAGCCGGAGCGGCCGGCGCCGCAGGCGCGGACGATGCAGCCGGAGCCGGCTTGGCCGCAGCGGGGGCCGGAGCGGCGGCAGCCTGCAGCGCGTCACCCTTGGTGATACGGCCATCGCGGCCCGTGCCCGCAATCGCATTGGCATCGAGCTTGTTTTCCTCGATGATCCGGGCGGCCGATGGCATGGCCACAGCGTCGCTGCCGGCGGCAGGAGCCGCAGCAGCGGGCTCGTCCGAGGTGGCGGGAGCGGCAGAGGCCGCCGCGCCTTCCGTGATTTTCGCCACGACATCGCCCGGCGCGACGCTATCGCCTTCGCCGACCATCAGCTCGGCAATCACGCCGGCGGCGGGTGACGGCACTTCGACGGCGACCTTGTCGGTTTCGATCTCGACCAGAGCCTGATCAACGGTGACACTGTCACCAACCTTCACCAGCCAGGCACCGATCGTGCCCTCGGTGACCGATTCGCCCATCACCGGAACGGTCGCTTCGACGGTCTTGCCGGCGGCGCTGGCCGGTGCGGGTTTTGCGTCTGGCTGATCGTCCGGGGCAGCCTCGGTTTCAGCTTCGGCTTCAGCCGCGGCGGGTGCCGCATCGGCGGCTTCGCCACCGGCGCTCATCGTCGCAAGCCTGGCGCCGATCTCGACGGTTTCGCCTTCCTCAACGATGATGGTATCGACCACGCCATCATTTTCTGCCCGGACCTCGACCGCAACCTTGTCGGTTTCGAGTTCGACGAGAACATCGTCTTTCTTGACCGCGTCGCCGGCCTTGACCGACCAGCTGCCAACGGTGGCTTCGGTGACGGATTCGCCGAGTTGTGGAACGGTGATGTCGGTCATGATGATGTCTTTCCTGTTGGCG
>TARA_R110000868_G_scaffold13215_6_pt1 | contig 10633 bp, 6 predicted proteins | sample TARA_R110000868 | Tara Oceans TARA_R110000868 (sample SAMEA4397489) | marine metagenome | biome: Polar Biome; feature: [SRF] surface water layer (ENVO:00010504); material: water (ENVO:00002006), including particulate matter (ENVO:01000060) such as... | depth 5 m | reverse complement strand
GCGCGACCTCGAAGCCTCGCGCCTCAAGCTGCAGCATCAGGCGCGTCAGCTTGTGGACCTTGCCGAAAAATACGCCGCTGAAAAGACGCGCGCCGAAAGCGCCAACCGCTCGAAATCCGAATTCCTCGCCAACATGAGCCATGAGCTGCGCACGCCGCTCAATGCCATCATCGGCTTTTCGGAAATCATGGAAGGTGCGATGTTCGGTCCGCTCGGCTCGCCGAAATATGCCGAATACTCACATGACATTCATTCGAGCGGTCAGCATCTGCTGGAACTGATCAATGACATTCTCGACATGTCGAAGATCGAAGCCGGTCGCATGACGCTGGAAAAACAGCCGACCGATCTGGCCAAGGTGATCGACGAAAGCCTGCGGCTTGTGTCGGGCCGTGCAGAAATCGCATCGGTCAAAGTAAAAAATCAGGTCCATGCCCTGCCCCAGATCGACGCCGACAAGCGCGCGATCAAACAGGTGCTGCTGAACCTTATGTCCAACGCCATCAAATTCACGCCCGCAGGCGGCGACATCCGTGTAGAGAGCGTTGCAGGCAACGGCATGGTGTCCATCGCCGTTGTGGACAGCGGCATCGGCATTCCCGCCCATGCGCTGCCCAAGATCGGGCGTCCGTTTGAGCAGGTGGAAAGCCAGCATTCCAAGAAGCACAAAGGCACGGGGCTTGGTCTTGCTCTCTCACGTTCACTCGTGGAAATGCACGGCGGCACGCTGAAGATCGAAAGCACCGAAGGCGTCGGCACGCGCGTGACATTTACCCTGCCGGTCTGACGCGGAACTAAAGACGCGCTGAATTTTGCGACGCGCTACTGCTTCACTTCAAATTGGATGATGCGTTCAATCTGCCGCAAGGCTGATAACGCGATGCGCTGACCACAATTCAATCTGTGGACGCATCTCCCAAAAAAGCACCCAAAAAAAGTATTGCGATTTGCTACCGCCTCGGAAAGGCCGCTGATAAAACAATGTTTGTTGTGTCATACCGGCTCACTCGCTGCGAGGGGCCTTCTGGGGGCTAAATTCAATGTCATCGAAGTTGGGTAATGCGCGATCGCATGATCGGCGCACGAAGGAAACGCGTGCCTTTTTTCTGGCCAGTTGTGCCACCAGCGCTTTGCTGATCGGCCTGTCGCTGCCGGTATTGGCCGATGGCGGCAACGGGTCCGGTAACAGCGGCGGCGTAGGTGGCACGGGGTATGAAGGGCAAGCGGGCGGCACTGTTGGCGTCAACTCAGGATTTGGCGGCGGTGGCGGTGGTGCCGGTGGCGGCGCTGGCGGTGCCTCCAATGGTCCCGGTGGAGATGGCGGTACGGAACTAGACCGCAAAGGCGATGACGGCTTTCCAGGCGTTGCTGGTGTGTTCGGTTTCGCAGGCGGCATGGGGAATGGCGGAGCCGGTGGCTTGGGCGGCGGCGGCGCCGGCGGCGGCGGCGGCTATAACGGCAATGGTGAAGGCGCACCCACTCTTGAAAACAACGCAAATCTAAGCGGCGGCAATGGCGGCAATGGCGGCGGCGGTGGCGCTGGCGGCAATGGAGGTTCGAGCGACAATGCCTCGGGCGGCAAAGGTGGTAAGGGCGGCGGCGGCGGCGGCGGCGGCGCGGGTGGTTATGGCGCCATCGTCACAGGTGATGAAGGCGGGAGCGTCAACAATGAAGGATTTGCCATCGCCGGCGGCAATGGCGGCAAAGGCGGCAATGGCGGCAAAGGTGGCAACGGAGGGAACGGGCCCGGCAATATAGGTGACCTGAAAGGCAATGGCGAACAAGGCGGCGATGGCGGCGATGGCGGCAAAGGATTGCTCTCGATAGGCGGCGATGCGTATTTCACCAATTACGGCGACATCTTGGGTGGCGTCGGTGGCGCGGGCGGCAACGGCGGCAATTTCGGTTCCGGCAGCGGTGGCCCTTTGTGGATCGCATATGGCGGAAACGGTGGCGCAGGTGGCGACGGTGCTAATATTTCCGGTGACCGAAATTATCTGATCAATAACGGCAATATACTTGGCGGCGCAGGCGGCGACGGCGGCAGCAACCCCATTGTCACCGACGGCAGCGGCGGAAACGGCGGGGACGCCGGCGCAGGCGGATATGGCTTGGTACTCAACGGCAGCGCATTCGTCCTCACCAACAATGGCGATATCGCTGGTGGCGATGGCGGCAACGGTGGCAACGGTGGACACAGCTTCAACGGCTTGTATCCGGGACGTGGAGCGGACGGTGGCGCAGGCATCAATGTCGAAGCTGGTGGAGATATCAACAACACAGGTAGTATCACAGGCGGCGACGGCGGCAACGCTGGATCCTTGGCCAGCAATAGCGAGAACCTTGGTGCTGACGGGGGCGGGGGCGGTGATGCTATCTCGTTCAGGTCCCTTACCATCACAAATATTACCAATAGCGGCATCATCGCGGGCGGCAACGGCGGCGCGAAAACGGAAAACGCTGAAAGTAATTTCTCTGGTTCCGGCGGACGCGGGCTGGTCGGGGGCAAATTCAACCTTGTGAATTCCGGTACAATTGTAGGTGGCAATGGCGCCGACGCCTTTGCCATGGGAGGCATCGGCATCTCGGCGGACGACAGCCATATCACCAACAGCGGTACTATTTCTGCAGGCAAGGCCAACTACGATGGCGATGACGAACATGCGCGGGACGCGCAGGCCATTTACTTTTTTGGCGGCGTCAACAGCCTGACGCTTCTGGCGGGTTCCGACATTAATGGCGTCGTGCAGGCCTACGTCGACGCTGGCAACAAAAACGACACTCTGGCGCTCGGCGGCGATGACAACAGCAGCTTCGATCTGTCGGCTATCGGCGAACAGTATGTCGATTTTGGCAACTTCGAGAAGACAGGCTACAGCAGCTGGACCCTGTCGGGCCAGACGATGGAGACAACATCCTGGACGATCCGCGCCGGTGAGCTGGTGGTGGGCGACGCTGACCACGCAGACACCACGATCAATGGCAAAGTTTACGTCTATGAAGAAACGACACTGCGCGGTTACGGCCAGATCAATGGCAGCGTCTACAATTATTATGGTGGCATGGTCATGCCCGGCAGCGGCGACAGCGTCGGCACACTGACCATCAACGGCAACTATGACCAGATTGACGAGTCAGGCGAATTTAGCGGCTCGCTGGGCATTATGGTGGCGCCGGAGGCGGCATCGCGATTGGCGGTCACAGGTACGGCGAACCTCGGCGGCGGGCTGAACCTCTATTATGCACCCGGCGTCTATACGGCCAAGAGCTACACAATCCTGACAGCCGATAGCGTCACGGGTGAATTCTCAACTATTGGAGGCAGGAAACCTGATGACTTCACGCTTACTGAATCTGTTGCTTACGAGGATATGAAGGTCGTCCTCGTGCTTGACGGTGATGTTGTCGTAACACCAACGGACAACACAACTTTCTCATCGCTCGGCAGTGTCACGGTGAGCGGTGCGCAAACGGCGAACACCACGCTCTTTGATCAGCTCGGTGGCTTGCGCGGCGACAGCACGGGCGATTCCGCGATGCTCGGCAAGCCGATACAGGTCGCAGCGATTGGCGACCTCGGCGGATTGTTGTCGGGCAGCCCGAAACCGGCCCATCGCTTCTGGATGCAATCAACCGGACGTCTCTCCTCCATCGACAGCAACGGCACCGCCGCCGGATACAAGACCAAGAGCGGTGGCGTCATGGCCGGTGTGGACAAGCCGTTCGGTGAAAACTTCATCGCAGGCTTTGCCGCCGGTTACGACCAGAGCTATCTGGACGAAAGCAATGGCAACAGCGGCCACATCGAAACGCCGCGGGTGGCGCTTTACGGCAGCTACACGTCCGGTCGCATGGCCTTAGACGGCACTCTGGGTTACGCCCATGCATCCATCGACAGCCGCCGCCCGATCATCGCGACGGGCGATACGGCCACAGGAAGTCACGGCGCTAACGAAGTGTCCGCAGCCGTGCAGGCAAGCCTCCAGCTCACGGTGGCGGACTTCACCGTGACGCCGAATGTCGGCCTGGCCTATGTGCGTGTGGCCGAAGAGAGCTTCAGCGAAACGGGCGCACCGGGCTTCAACCTCAATGTTGACAACCGCACCTCCAACAGCCTGAGGCCGTCGGTCGGTGTCAGCGCGGAGAAGTCGTTCAAGACAGAGGGCGGAACGAAGCTGACGCCGCGCTTCGAAATCGGCTACAGCCACGAAATGATGAATGATGCGCCGTCGAGCACGGTCAGCGTCGGCGGTGGTACGTTCTCCGTCAACGGGTTGCAGCCGTCACGCAACCGCCTGACGGCGGGCACGAGCCTCAATGTCAATGTGAGTGATGATCTGTCGCTTCATGCCGGATACCGGGCCACCCTGCCCACCGGCAATGTCTTCGCGCAATCGCTCGACGTCGGGTTTGTGCTGAAGTTCTGACGAAAACGGCGCGTCCCGACATACGGGACGCGCCAACTTCTTCGAATTAATCAGCCGCGAGACCGACGACGCTTCCCGGCGCGCCCAGAGCTTTCAGGCGCGGCATCACTTTGTCGGCAAAGAGACGAACATTAGCTTCAGCTTTTGCCGCCGACATGCCGCCATAGGAAAAGACGCCGACGAAGCCTTCCGCACCGATCATGTCGCGGATGCCGGAAATTTTTTCAACCACCTGATCGGGTGTGCCCCAGGGATGCAGACCGACGAAGGCATCGGTCATCGCTTCCTGTGCGCCCTTCTCCTGCATCGCTGCCTGCATGGGCGCATAGGCCTCATAGCCTTTCATCTTCTGAAGATGCGTGCCTGCAAATTCATAGTGATCGACGACGGACTGATAGTAGTCGCCGATATATTTGCGGGCGTCGGCCTCGGCCTGTGCGGCATCTTCATTGACGATGGTCCAGCCAGCGACCAGCGGCGGCGGCGGTTCGGTGCCGTTCACGTCGCGATAGATCTTGCGGTAATCTTCCAACTCGGTAAGCACGCTCTCCCACGGCTTTTGCGGCACAATGAGCAGGCCGACGCCGAGGCGGGCCATGATTTGCGACGATTCCGGCGAGACGGCGGCGGCATATGTCCGGCCACGGAAGGTTTTGAACGGCGCGGGGCGAATGTCACGGCGGGGCTGGTCGATGAACTGACCTTTGCCTTCGCAATAGCCCTTCTCAAGTCCTTCGAGGATCATGCCCGCATATTCAACAAAGCGGGCGCGGCTTTCTTCCTGATTGACGCCCATGCCTTCGAACTCGATGCGGCCAAGGCCACGCCCGATGCCGAAGATGAAACGCCCGCCGGACAGGTGATCGAGCAGCGTCACTTCTTCTGCCACGCGAATGGGCGTGACATGCCACGGCAGGACGACGACCATCGAACCGAGTTTCACTTTCTTGGTGCGCCCTGCCATGTATGACAAGAACTGGAGCACATCCGGCGACATCGTATAATCCGTGAAATGATGTTCGACGGCCCAGATGGAATGAAAATCCAGCGGCTCGGCAAGATCGGCCAGTTTCAATTCATCCTGATAGACCTGACGATCCGACTTCGCGCCGTCCGGCCCCTGAAAAATCACGCTCAATCCAACATGCATGGCTCGTGTCCTCCCAGACTGTCTTTCTTATGCAGAAAGGCTATCACGGGAGAAGCCGCTGTCACGCGCGATGATGCGTAGTGTCGCCGATGGTGCTGTGCAGCAAAGGCAAAACCGTTACTGGCTGTCGATAATTTCCTGCGTGATGCGATATGCTCCGTCGAGCCAGCCGGTGATTTCACGCGCGGCGGGATGGTCGAAGGCTGCATAACGCGTGCGAAGTTTTTCTGCCGCCGATGCTGTCAGGCGGTCGAGGCCGCTGTCGTTGAGTACCAGCACGTCATTGACGAGCGCATGGGCGAAGTCTTTACCCAGCACCGCTTCGGCGGCGGCGGCGAGCGATGCGCCATATTGGTAGGCGTCGCCTTGCGCATAGGCATCGACCAGCGTCAGCGCCGGAATGAGGCTCAGCACAGGCTGTGACGCGGGATTGACGCCATGCGCCGCGACATGCGCGCCCATGATGGCGGGACGCCCTGTGAACGCGCGCAGGTGCAAAAACTGTGACATGCGCGGGCCGTCATTGACAGGGTAGTTGTCCCAGATGAAAGGTTTGCGGCCAAGCTGCGACGTGACACGCGCCAGATGGCCAGCGGAAAATTCGCGTGAGCAAACTTCCTCGCCAGTCCACAAAATTTCGATGGCGGGATCGAGCAGACGACCGAGGTCTTCGAGATAGTTTGCGGGCCGCGCGCCAAAGATGCGATCGAGGATCGGATCATCCGTGTAATAGCTTGGGCAGATGAGAAGGCGCGTGGCGGCGCTGTGGTCCCTGATCCAGTGAACAATTTCGACCTGCTTGGCCGAAAGGTCTGGAAAATCGCCGCGCATGTCGTCAAACAGAATGGCGAGATCGTCGATGCCGATCTCATCAAGGAAGGCGAGTTTGCGCTGAAGTGCTGCACGCACATCATCGTTGAAATCGCGATAGATTTCGTAAGGGCTGAGGCCGACGCCGAAGCGCACGCCATGTGCGCGGCAGGTGCGGGACAAAGATTCCAGACCCGCTGCATCTTCCGCCGGATGCGGCTCGGCCCAGCGGCGGCGGAGAAACAAATCCGCTTTGGGCGCGAAATGATAGAAGCGATAGCCGTGGCGGCTCAGATAAACCGCCGTCGCCTCACGCTCGCTCCATGTCCACGGTCGTCCGTAGAAGCCTTCGATAATGCCAAGTTCAGGTGTCATAAAAATCGCGCCAACGCCGGTTCGTCAAAGATACCAATCATATTCCAATGGCGAAATCGTGCGCTGGAATTTGTCGAACTCGAGCATTTTGGTTTCGGCATAGACTTCGACGTAATGCGAACCGAGGTATTCGCGCATGACGGATGAATTGCGCAGACGCTTCAAGGCGCTGGGGAGGAAGAACGGAATGTCTTCGTCCACGACATCGCAGGCATTGCCTTCGGCGGGTTCGTCCGGTTCGATTTTGTTGACGATGCCGTAGTGGATGCCCGCGAGGATGGCAGCGAGGACGAGATAAGGATTGGCGTCGGCACCCGAGACGCGATGTTCGATGCGGCGGCCTTCGGGCGAACCGGCGGGCACGCGGAAGGCGACCGAGCGGTTGTTGTAGCCCCATGCGCGGTTGACCGGCACAAAGAGGTTGGGACCGAAGCGGCGATAAGAATTGAGATTGGGCGCGAAAAGCGCCATCGCGTCCGGCAGGGTTGCCTGCAAACCGCCGATGGCGTAGCGCAGACGCTCGCTGCCCTCGTCTGTGCCATCGTCGAAAATATTATTGTCCTTCTCGTCGAGGATCGAGCAATGGACATGCAAGCCATTGCCGGTCTGATTGGCGAAGGGCTTTGCCATGAAGCTCGAAACGAAGTTGTGTTTGCGGGTGATGGCGCCGATGAGGTGGCGCAGCATGACGGCGTGATCGCCCGCGAGCAGAACATCGTTTTCGTGATTGAGATTGATTTCATATTGGCCGGGCGCGAATTCGGCGGTGGCGCCCGAGGCCGGCACGCCCTGTGCGGCGGCGGCTTCGTCGATGTCTTTCAGCAAGCCCATGAAACCGTCGAGTTCGGTGATGCCATAGACTTCGTTTGCGGTTTCGCGCGCGCCGGTTGCCGGATTGATCGGTGCTTGCGGCAGGTTCTTGCGGTCGCGCTCGCGGTCGAGGACATAGAATTCAAATTCGCAGGCGGCCACCGCATGAAGACCGATGTCTGCGAGTTTGGCGACGACATTGGCGAGCACCACGCGCGGCTCAAGCGAGATCGGCGCGCCATCATCGTCCAGCATGGTCATCAGCACTTGCGCCTGCTTCATCGACGCCCACGGCACCGGCACGATGGAACCTGCAATCGGATAGGATTGCGCATCCGGATCGCCATCGGAAAAGCCCATGCCGAGAATGTCTTCGTTGACGCCTGTCACGTCGAAGAAATAAAGCGACTTCGGCATTTGCACGCCGGAAGTGAAGATGCGTTCGGCCTCTTCAATGGGAAAACGCTTGCCGCGGACTGTGCCGCACATATCAACGAAGACGGCATCGAGGTAATCGATGTCGCCGTTCTCGGCGAGAAACGCCTTGAACTCGGCGAGTGTAGCGCGTCCGGCCACACCTTCTTTTTTACGGTCGCTCATTTCCATATCCAAAACTGACTATTTATTTGCTGATTGGTATTCAGTGATTGTCCTGAAAACGATAGTAGCCGAGAGCCGCACGAAGATACCAGCGCCGCAATGAGGGAAACGGAAAGGCCGGTGGAATTCCTATGAAAGGTGCGGGAATTTCAGCGAAACTATTTTTGCCTCCGATGATATTTGCAAGCGCGCGACCGGCCCAAGGTGCCGCCGATACGCCATCGCCGTGATAGGCGAGCGCAAAATAGACATTCTGGTTGTCAGGCATCTGGCCGATGGCGGGTGTGAGCCGCGCGGTCATGCAGACAAAACCCCGCCAATAGTGGGTGATTGGCACATGTTTCCAATGGGGGAACACTTCACCCAGACGCCGTTCCATTGTCTGCCGCATGAGCTCACCGTCGGCGGGATGGCCGGTGAGATCACCGCGTGCGCCAAAGAGAAACCGCTTGTCCGGCAAGAGGCGATAATAAAACAGGAGCCGTCGCGTGTTGCTGCAAGGAAGTTCCGTGCGCCAATGATGCGCGGCAAGCTCTTCATCGCTCAAGGGCCGCGTGACGACGATGTTGGAGAGAACAGGCATCAGGCGGTTCGACAGATCACGATTGAGATTGTCTTGCGTGAAGCCATTGGTGGCGATGATGACGCAGCGCGCGCGCAGGCTGCCTGTGGCCGTGATCAGACGATGCTCGCCGCCGGATTTCTCCCAGCGCAGCACCTTTGAGCGGCCATGCAACCGCGCCCCTGCCCGCGCGGCAGCGGCGGCGAGGCCACGGGCAAAGCGCAACGGATGGAGGCCGAAGCCGGTGTGATTGTGAAGCGCGCCGAATTGTTCGGTGGAATCGTAATGTTCGGCGGCGACTTCCTCACGGCTCAGCAAGGTCGATGACAGACCGAAAGTGCGGGTGAGAAACTCGCCCTCGTCTTTCAACTCAGCGAAGCGACGCGGCGCGTGAGCGACATGGAGCGTGCCGCCACCCTGCCGGTTGAGTTCAATGTTTTCCTGGGCTGCGAGATCGGCGACGAGATCGACGGCTTCAGCCTGCGAGGCCATGAAGCGGCGGGCTTCGTCGAGCCCGTAGCGTTTTATGAGTTGGTCATAGCCGAGGCTCATCGGCGGCAATGTGCAGAAACCTCCGTTGCGACCTGATGCGCCCCAGCCGAGCGGCCCGGCTTCGAGCACAGTTGCGTCGATGTGATGATCGCGAGCGAGGTGGAGCGCGGCGGAGAGACCCGTATAGCCACCACCGATGATGGCAGTGTCACACACCTGGTCGCCTTCGAGAGAACCGAGGTCGACGCCTTCGCCGAGGGGCGGTGCATCGTCTTCCCAATAGCTGCCCACGGGCTTGCCCGCGTCATACATGCTCTCGTGGTACCACGTCATCGTCTGCTGGCCTCTCGCTTACCGGAGGTCAGCTTAGGCGACTAGTACACGGGAGGTCCATCGGGAGGGCCATCGCCGGGCGGCGGCGGCATGTCACCGGCATCGGGACCATCGGTATCTTTGGAGCCCCGCCGCCAATGACGTTCGGCATTGTTGGCCATGACAGCGGACAGACGCTGACGCTGTGCGTCACTCATATCACCAAAGCCTCTGGTCATGGCTTCGCTCATCACATTGGCGACATCATTGCGCGCGGCGTTGATGCGCTCGAAACCGGCTTTAACTTTTGCAGCGTCATAGGGCGACGTGCCGACAATGGCCGCGAGATCCTTACGGGCCTTGTCCATTTCGACGAGATAGGGACGGATGGTCTTGAACTGTCCGACCATGATGTCGCGCATAACCTTGCGGTCTTCTTCACTCATATCGGATTTGGCACCGCGCATATCGCCGAACATGGCACCCATCGGGCCACCACCCGCGCGATCACCGTGCGGACCGCCGCGATGCGAGTAAGCGCTGGTTGCGATCATGCCTGCCAAAAACAAATTGATGCCGAGCGAGACCAGAAAGGCAGGTCCAAGCCACCGGCGGGCGGGCGGATTTGTGACGGGATCGCTCATTTACTGCCACTCCTCAGGATAGGTGTTTTCAGCAAAGGCAATGGCCACCAGTTGTTCGCCAAATTCACTTGTGTTTGCACTCGCGACCGTCTGCGTCGTATCCGTGAGACCAAGCGACGTCATGGTCGATGTGGCGGTCGCGCCAAATCCCACGCCCAGCATGATGGAAGCGGCGAGAGCACCGGCCGGAAAGGCGGCGGGACCATATGGCCAAAGAGCCTGAAGCAGCGCGCGCAGACCACGATGCGGAGTGGCCTGAACAACCCCGAAGTGGTGCGCGGCCACGGCACGGGGACGTGCCGCCATGATGCGCGCGATCAGCATGTCGGAAGCGGGTTCAGCGGCAGGCGCAGCATCGAGCATCAGATCGAGTTGCAAGGCGTCGTCGAGCAAGACCCGCGCCTCCGCATTTTCGGACACCAGCGCCAGCGCGGCGGCGCGCTCAGCGACA
>TARA_R110000868_G_scaffold107275_3_pt1 | contig 10633 bp, 12 predicted proteins | sample TARA_R110000868 | Tara Oceans TARA_R110000868 (sample SAMEA4397489) | marine metagenome | biome: Polar Biome; feature: [SRF] surface water layer (ENVO:00010504); material: water (ENVO:00002006), including particulate matter (ENVO:01000060) such as... | depth 5 m | reverse complement strand
GTAAAACCTTTATTTCAAAATAGCATACAAAATATTATTGCCTATGCAAGTATTCTTTTATGCATGCTTATGGCGGTTTGGGTACTAAATCACTTACCTATTATTGATTTCCGACCTTACAAAGTAGGAAATAATATTGAGAAAGGGATGGAAATTCCAGAAGGCGCTCCCAAATCGGTTGTAGAAATGACTTTTATATACAAAGTAAATGGTGTTGACAAAGAATTCTCAGAAAATGATTTGATGAATCTTCCTGAAGGTGCTGAATTTGTCGATAGAAAAGACAAAGTTATCACTGAAGGTTACGTCCCTCCTATTCATGATTTTACGATGATGAAAGACGATTCAGATTATAAAGAAGAATTGTTATTAGAACCTAAATTATTGATGGTTGTTACTTATGATTTAACTACAGCTGAACAAGGTGGTATGGTAAAACTAGAGAAGTTAAATCAAGAAGCTACTGCCAAGGGATATAAAGTAATAGGGATGACTAACTCCTCACTAGAAGAAATTGCTAAAGCAAAGAAAAAATACGGACTCCAATTTGACTTTTATACATGTGATGCAATTGCCCTAAAAACAATCGAAAGAGCAAATCCTAGTATTGTAATTCTGGAAAAAGGAACAATTAAACAAAAAGTACATTACAATGATATTAAAGATTTAAAATTGTAATTATGTATATTTATATAGATTATAGAAACTAGTATCAATTTGATTCTTTCAAAAAAATAGCTTATGAAAAATATATTTAAAATTTCATTACTGATTTTAATGGTAGTCTTTGTAGGATGTACGAATCAATTAGAATCAAATCGAAAATTATGTTTCACTCCACCAAGTGGTTTTAATTTTGAAATTGTAAATAAAACTTCTGGAGAAAATCTATTCACAAATGGGACGTATCAATCCAATCAAATTACAATAATTGACTTATCCAACAATAGTAAAGTGCCTTTTACATTTATTGCAGAAAATGGACAAAATATCATCAGTATACATACTATTGGTTGGAAAACAGAAAAAATAAATTATACTATTAATATAGAAGAAAAAGCAATTTTTAGTTTATATGTGGATGCAACCAGAATAAGTGATGGTTGTAGTTACACCGAATTTAATGAAGTAGCCATAAAGAATTCTGATTTTGAATTCAATCAAAATACAGGCATCTATAAAATTTTAATCCCTTAACTATTTAAAAGAGCAAAAAATCACGAGTACGCTCAACTACTTGTGATTTCCTTTTTTCTAAAAAGACCTATTTTGGGTTATTTTGTGATTTTTATTAACTATAACGATATTGTTTTTATAATTTCGAATTCTATTTTCAAATAATGGTATTCTGCATATTACATTCCAATTGTTTGTTTAACTTTACTAAAATTTTTATTTAATGAAAAAAATACTGGCTCTATTTGTTGCATTCGCGACATTTTCATGCTCAAATGCACAAAAAACTGAATTTACAAAGGAAGCTTTATCTGAAACATTATTAACTCCAGATGGCAACCAAGTAGCATTTCAAGATATAATCAAAAAAGCGGAAGGAAAAACGGTAGTTATTGAAATTTGGGCTTCCTGGTGTGGTGACTGTGTAAAAGCAATGCCAAAAATAAAAGAATTACAAGCCAAAAATCCTGATGTAGCCTACGTATTCATTTCTATGGATAAAACGGCCGATAAATGGAAAACAGGAATAGAAAAACACGAACTTAAAGGGGATCACTACATGGCAAATGATCAGATGAAAGGTGTTTTTGGAAATGCTATTGATCTAGATTGGATTCCAAGATATATTATTCTTGACAAAACTGGTAAAATAGTTTTATACCGAGCAATTGAAACGGATTTTGATAAAATCAATGCAACATTAGCTAAATTAAAATAAACGCTACACCATAAAGAACTAAAAACAAATATTGAAATATAATACAAACTAAAATGAGAAAAAAGATAGTTGCAGGAAACTGGAAAATGCATAAAAATGCAGAACAAACGGAAGATTTATTGAACGAATTAATTGCTAAAATACCTACAGATACGGATGCTAAAGTAATTGTAGCACCAACATTCGTAAATCTAGCTTCAGCAGTTGATCATTTACAGTTTACTAATATCGACGTTGCTGCACAAAATGTACATCAAGCAGAAAGTGGCGCTTTTACAGGTGAAATTTCTGCAGATATGTTAAAAAGTGTTGGTGTAGATATTGTTATACTTGGACACTCTGAGCGTAGAGCTATTTTCAATGAAACGGATGCTTTAATTGCAAGTAAAGTAAACACTGCTTTAGAGCATGATATGATGGTTATTTTCTGTTTTGGAGAAGAATTAAAAGATCGCCAATCTCAAAACCATTTCAACATTGTTGAAAACCAACTAAAAGATGGATTATTCCAAATCGAAGCAAAAGATTGGGAACATGTTGTTTTAGCTTATGAACCAGTATGGGCAATAGGAACTGGAGAGACTGCCTCACCAGAACAAGCACAAGAAATGCATGAATTCATTAGAGAAACGGTTCGCAAAACTTACGGAAGTGATATTGCTGACGATGTATCAATCCTTTATGGAGGTAGTGTTAAACCCGAAAATGCAAAAGAAATTTTCTCTAAGCCAGATGTAGATGGAGGTCTTATAGGTGGTGCTGCATTAAAAGCTGATGATTTTGTTGCTATCGTAAATGCAATCTAAAATAAAATAGACCTATTAAAAAAGCGGTAAAAATGTATTTTACCGCTTTTTTTATTTTTATATAATTCCATAAAAAGAGAAATACTACCTTTGCAAAAAAATTAAACATGTCAAATATTTATATAGGATACCATTTTACAATTGAACCAAAAGAAATAGGTTCAGAAATATTGATTGCAGAGTTAGGTGAAACTGCTTTTGAAAGTTTTACTGAAACTGAAACTGGTATATCCGCTTTTGTACAAAAAGATTTATGGGATGAAATGATCCTGGAGAATATCAATATTTTAAAATCGGAAGAATTTGAAATTGACTATACTTTTGAAGAAATAGATCAGGTTAACTGGAATGAAGAATGGGAAAAGAATTTCGAACCTATTGACGTAGAAGGAAATTGTCATGTACGAGCACCTTTTCACCCAAAAACGGATGCTGAATTTGATATTTTAATTGAGCCAAAAATGAGTTTTGGTACAGGTCATCATGAAACTACACATATGATGATTCAACATTTATTAGAAATTGACGTAACTGGAATGAAAACCCTAGATATGGGATGTGGAACTGCTATTTTAGCAATTCTTGCCGAAATGAAAGGGGCTCAACCAATTGATGCAATTGACATCGATAACTGGTGCTACTTGAATTCTATAGAAAATGCAGAACGAAACAACTGCAAACACATTACTGTTTACGAAGGAGAAGCTTCTCTATTAGAAGGAAAAAAATACGATTTAATAATTGCCAATATTAATAGAAATATTTTGTTGAACGATATGCAAGCTTACGTAGATTGTTTAAATCCAAAAGGAACCCTGCTTTTAAGTGGTTTTTACACGGAAGACATTCCTTTTATTGATGCTTCGTGTAAGGAAAAAGGGTTAACTTATGTTAAAAAATTTGAAAGAAATAACTGGGTTTCATTAAAATACGTAAATTAGTATCTGTTTTATTAGTAACGAAAGTACAAAAACCTACAAAAATGAGTACTAAAGAAAAAATAAGAGAAAAAGTAAGTCGAAAAGAAGCACCTACATTAAACAACGAAATTATTGTTTATAATGATGATGTAAATACTTTTGACCATGTAATCGACACGCTAATGCGTGTTTGTGAACATACACCTGAACAAGCAGAACAATGCTCTTTAATTGTACATTATAACGGAAAATGCACTGTAAAAACAGGGCCTATCGATAAATTAAAACCGCAATGCACGCAATTACTTGAAGCAGGGTTAAGTGCTGAAATTGTTTAATTACAAACAATAAGACAATCAATTAGCTTTTTTTTAACGATAATCTCTAAAACATTCTATTTTATTCTATATTTGAATAAAATAGAATGTTTTTTTTATGGAAGAATATGGAAAAATATTAATTATTGCGATGCCTCTTTTTTTAGTGCTAATTTGTATTGAAAAAATGTATGATCTATACAAAGGGGAAAATCATGTTCCATTAATGGACAGTGTTTCCAGTATCAGCTCCGGAATTACAAATGCCGTAAAAGATGTTTTAGGACTTAGTATTACTTTTATTTCCTACGAATGGATGGTTTCTAAAATAGCTGTTTTTCATATTGAAAATACTATTCTAGCTTATTTAATTGCTTTTATAGTAATCGATTTTTACGGATACTGGACGCATCGATTATCACATCAAGTAAATTTTTTCTGGAATAAACATGCGATACATCATAGTAGTGAGGAGTTTAATCTAGCTTGTGCTTTACGCCAAACCATTTCTAGTTTTATTAATCTATTTACTTTTATACTCCTTCCAGCGGCACTAATTGGTGTTCCTGCTAAAGTAATTGCAATAACATTGCCTATTCAACTGTTTTTGCAATTTTGGTACCACACCAAACACATTAAAAAAATGGGGGTTTTAGAGCATATCCTAGTAACTCCATCACACCACCGTGTTCATCACGCCATTAACCCAGAATATATTGATAAAAATCATTCTCAAATATTTATTATTTGGGACAAATGGTTTGGTACATTTCAAGAAGAATTAGATGAAGTGCCTCCCGTTTTTGGGATTACAAGACCCGCAGGAACTTGGAATCCAATTCGAATAAATTATCAACACTTAGGTCTATTAATTACGGATGCTTGGCATACAGAAAGCTGGAAAGACAAATGGACTATTTGGTTTAAACCTACTGGTTGGCGACCAGAAAATTTTGAAGAAAAACATCCTGTAAAAAAAATAACTGATGTCTATAATTTTGAAAAATTTGGAACTGAGAATTCAACCAAATTAATTATTTGGTCCATTACTCAAGCATTAATTACGCTACTCTTTGTCAGTTATTTATTCAATAATATTGCTTTAATAGGTTTACCTAATATATTTATTTATGGATTTTTTATTTTTATAACTATTTTCAGTTATACGGAATTAATGGATAAAAATAAATCTTCAATTTATTGGGAAACCTTCCGATTGTTATTTGGTTTTGGAATTTTATACTATTTTGGTGATTGGTTTGGTCTAAATACCATTTTACCTATGGGAAATTATATAATAGTCGCTTACCTCCTATTTTCATTAGGAATAGCAACTTATTTTACATTATTTGACTTTAAAATAAAAAGTACTGTGCCAGTTAACCTATAAATATAACATGAAAAATAAAAAATTATTTTTTGGCTATTTGGGTTTGAGTATTGCATATTTAATCCTACTCCTTGTTAATCAAGAATCAATTGCATGGTTTATGAAACCGCTTTTGATTCCGTTTCTTATTTTAGGTGTTTATTTTAGTGGTGCCTTTCCATCAAAAAAATACCTTTTAACCGCACTGGCTTTTTCATGGATTGGAGATATCATTCTCCTTTTTACAGATCGGGACGAGCTATTTTTTATAGTGGGGTTAATTGCCTTTTTAATTTCCCATATTGTCTATATATTACTTTTTAATAAACAATTAAGATATAAAAACAGAAAAAACAAAGCGGTCTTCTGGATTGGAGTTACTACAATTATAATGTACTTAATAATTATGATTTCTATATTATTGCCAAGTTTAGGCAATTTAACAATACCAGTTTTTGTATATGCTTTAGTTATTTCAACCATGCTGTTATTTGCCTTTAAAGGTTTTTTAAATTGGGAAGAATCAGGCAACTGGTACATTTTAACAGGCGCAATTGCTTTTGTAACTTCTGATAGCATCTTAGCATTCAATAAATTTTACAACCCTATTGTGTTGAGTTCTTTTTTAATTATGATCACTTATCTTATAGCTCAATACTTGATTGTCATGGGAATCTTAAAATTAAACAAAAAAAAATAGCATTTCCTTTTTACAGAAAATGCTATTAATAATACTAAGTTACTATTTTAATGAGGTAATTTATCTTTAAAGATACCATACAAATACGTTCCAAATAAAGCGCCAAAAAGCACAATGAGAATACTCCAAAAACCAGCTCCTAATAATATATAGATTGGTCCTGGACAAGCGCCAACTAATGCCCAACCCAATCCAAATAAAACACCACCAACCCAATAGCGGATTGACCCTGGTTCTTTATCTAAGATTTCAATTGGCCTCCCTTTTATGTCTTTAATCTCTTTTCTTTTTATAATTTGAATACCAATAACTCCTGTTCCAATTGCAACCATAATAATACCATACATATGGAATGATTGAAACTGAAACATTTCATAAATACGGTACCACGAAACGGCCTCCGACTTTGTTAAAACAATTCCGAATACAAAACCAACTAATAAATATTTTAACACTTTCATTTTCTAAAAAATTAATGGGAATATAAAATAAGCCATAATTAAACCACCAACAAAAAAACCAATAACTGCTTTTAAAGAAGGAATTTGTAAATTACTCAATCCAGAAATAGCATGCCCAGATGTACATCCACCAGCATATCGAGTACCAAAACCAATAAGAATACCTCCAAAAAGAAGAATCAGAATACTTTTAGGTGATTTAAAAACTTGAGGTCCAAAAAGCGCATCAGGTACTAATTTTCCATTTGGTGCATCAATGCCAAATTGTACTAATTGTTCAATTGTTTTAGGATTAATTGAAACATTCGAAGGATCACTCATGAAATGAACTGCTACAAAACCACCTAACATAGCACCTAAAACTACAATTAAATTCCATCGTTGTGATTTCCAGTCAAAGTCAAAAAAAGCAGTGCGCTTACCTGCACCTAATATTGTACACATGGAGCGAAGATTAGATGACATTCCGAACGATTTACCGAAATAAGTTAAACATAGCATGATCAATCCAATTAAAAAACCAGATATGTACCAAGGCCAAGTTTGAAAAAAGATACTCATAATTAATTCTATTTTAATGCAAAAGTAAGGATTCTAACATTTACAATTCTAAGAATTTCATCACAAATATTTATTGTAGTAGTAATCCCCCATATAGTTCTCATTATATTTGTACTACAAAAGAAATTATAACTATCTAATTATATCACAGTCATGAAAAAAGCCCTGTTTTATTTTGCATTATTGTCCTTTGCTGTTTCATGCGTCAGTACCAAATCAACTTTGAAAAACGTTGATGATAATGCACCAATTCCCAAACTCACTAAAGACAATACATTTGTAATTACTGAATATAGTAAAGACAAAAAATATGGTTACGATAAAGATTATCCTATTAATGTTTTTTATTACAGTACGCGAAATGAAACCATCAATCAAGAACGTTTTTTAAACGCTTTAACTGGACCAAAGGGAGAAAAAATAAGCTTTAACAAATTAGAAAGCTGTTGTCCCTTTCCAACAAAAAGAAGTGAAATGGGTGCTGGATTTCTTGATGTTTATGAAGTGAAATGGGAAGGGTTAAAAAAGCCTATCTTACTGTATATGAATATTTATGAAAAAGGAATTTTGAAAGTACCCGTTGGTTTTGGTTTGAAAAAAATTAATTAATATACAACTGCCCTAGCCCTGATAGTAGCGGTATCCTTCTTGTTTTTCCTTTAAAAACAAGAAGATACAAGTGGATAGCAGGAAATAGCTCCAAAACATACAATTATTCTCTATAAAAAATGTTAATAAGTAAAGAGTAAATCGTAAATCATAACTACCTTTGCACTTTAAAAAATCATACTCAAATGAACATACAACATATCCCACAAATTAAGCATACTGATAGCGGAAATTTCTTTTTATTAGCTGGTCCTTGTGCCATTGAAGGCGAAGAAATGGCGATGAGAATTGCTGAAAAATTGATAGGTATTACCGATAAATTACAAATTCCTTATGTCTTTAAAGGATCTTTTAAGAAAGCGAATCGCTCTAGAATTGATAGTTTTTCAGGAATAGGTGATGAAAAAGCATTAAAAATTTTACGAAAAGTTTCGGAAACTTTTGGAGTTCCAACTGTGACTGATATTCATACAAATGAAGATGCGGCAATGGCAGCTCAATATGTAGATATATTACAAATCCCAGCCTTTTTAGTACGTCAAACTGATTTAGTAGTGGCCGCTGCCAATACTGGAAAAGTGGTTAACTTAAAAAAAGGACAATTCATGAGTCCAGAAAGCATGAAACATGCAGTTCAAAAGGTGTTGGATTGCAACAATGAAAACGTAATGGTTACAGATCGTGGTACTATGTTTGGCTACCAAGACATGATTGTTGATTTTAGAGGAATTCCTACTATGCAACACTATGCTTCGACCGTACTTGATGTAACGCACTCTTTACAACAACCCAATCAAACTGCTGGAGTTACTGGCGGAAGACCTGATATGATTGAAACGATTGCTAAAGCAGGAATTGCTGTAGGTGTAGATGGTATTTTTATTGAAACTCATTTTGATCCAGCTAATGCAAAAAGTGATGGTGCAAATATGTTACATTTAGATTATTTTGAAGCTTTAATGACCAAATTAGTCGCTATTAGACAAACGGTTAATCAATTTTAATTTTTATAATACACGCATTGAAAAAGATAATTTTATATTCAGCATTCTTAGCTTTATGCCTTTCTAATATAGCAAACGCTCAAGAAGAAATTAAAATACAGGATAAATATACTGCTCACAACAAAGGAAAATTCTTTGTCTCTTGGGGAGGAAATAGAGAGAGTTACACCAAATCGGATGTGAATTTTCGTGGTAAAGATTACAATTTTACTTTGGATAACATGACCGCACATGACAAACCAAAAGGATGGCATGTGGATTATATCAATCCTTCAAGAATGACTATTCCTCAAACGAATTTCAGAATGGGCTATTTTATAAATGACCATTATAGTATTGCTCTAGGAGTGGACCACATGAAGTATGTTATGACACAAGATCAAACCGTAAATGTGACTGGAGTAATCGCAACTGGATCAGAGTTTGATGGGACGTACAACAATACTCCAACAGTAATGACTGAAAAATTCTTGATGTATGAACATACAGATGGTTTGAATTATGTAAACACGGAATTTTCAAGACATGATGATATTTCCTCTTTATTTAAAATAGGGAATACTGATAAAATTCAAGTAAATTTAACTGAAGGTGTTGGTGTAGGTTTGTTATATCCAAAAACAAATACAACCCTATTAGGTAAAGAGCGCCACGATGATTTTCATGTTTCAGGATATGGAACTTCATTGAAAGCAGGTTTGAATGTCACTTTTTTCAAACATTTTTATATTCAAGGAGAGTTAAAAGGGGGGTATATCAATATGCAAGATATTCGTACCACACAAAGCGCCGAAGATCGTGCTTCGCAAGATTTTTTCTTTTTTCAAAGACTAATTGCTTTTGGAGGGATTTTTAAAATATAATCAAAGTTATTTAGCTTAAAAAAAGGAGATTGTTAATTCTAACAATCTCCTTTTTTATTTTAAATGTATAGGTATTTATACTCTAAAATAAACAAAAACCCTTATTTTATACTAGTTTTGGCTCCTAAATTGGGTGCTATTTAATTTATAATTATTACTTTAGTGATATTAAAAGATGGTTTTGGTTTTAATTTATAAAATTCTGTAAAATAAAAAATTAAACAAAATGATACGAGCTGAAGGAAAAGCGGTAAGTCATGACCCAGAAACATTCAAAAATTTTGAGGTTTTTTTCGATACATCTCCTGATTTATTATGTGTCGCTGGTTATGATGGTTTTTTTAAAAGGGTAAATCCTGCCGTTTCTAAATTACTAGGATATACAGAAGAAGAATTAATGTCAAGACCCATTAATGATTTTGTATACACTGATGACAAAAACAGTACTGAATCAGCTCGAAATGAGCTAAAAAAGAAAATTCCATTATTCAATTTTGAAAACAGGTATTTAACTAAAAACGGGACAATCGTTTGGTTGTTATGGACGTCTTTACCTATAGACCATGATCAATTGGTGTATGCAATAGCAAAAAACATTACTTATAAAAAAGAAATTGAACATGAACGAAACATCCATATTGCAGAATTAACAAAAATCAATGAAGATTATAAACAGCTTACTTATACCTCTGCACATGATTTAAGATCGCCCGTAAATAATTTACTTTCCGTTTTTGAACTTTTGGATACTTCACAAATAACGGATTCGGAAACACTTGAATTAATTGCAATACTAAAAACAACATCCGAAGGGTTAAAAAATACCCTAAATGATTATGTGAAAATTTTGGACAAAAAAATTGATCTCATTGCCAAAATTGAAAAAATAAATTTAAACGACTCTTTACAAGAAGTATTGCTTTCAATTAATTCATTAATTCAAAATTCATCAACAATAATAAATATTAATTTTTCAAATTTTGAAACCGTTAATTTTAATAAGGCCTATTTAAAAAGCATTTTTTTAAACTTGATTACCAACTCTATAAAATATGCTAAAAGAGATAAATCACCAGTTATTACTATCTCTTCCAATTTAGATAATGGAGTAAAACAATTGATTATTTCG
>TARA_R110000868_G_scaffold100339_3_pt1 | contig 10635 bp, 15 predicted proteins | sample TARA_R110000868 | Tara Oceans TARA_R110000868 (sample SAMEA4397489) | marine metagenome | biome: Polar Biome; feature: [SRF] surface water layer (ENVO:00010504); material: water (ENVO:00002006), including particulate matter (ENVO:01000060) such as... | depth 5 m | reverse complement strand
GTGCTGTTGCCATCGTAACTGAAATCATTATAATCAAGAACTGGGTTGGCAGAGCTTTCATTTTCAGAGACCTCCATCTTCCAGTCGTATGTTGTCAAATCAAGTGGCGCTCCGGTAGGACCCGTAAAGGTTACCTCAATAGAAAACGTATCTCCCCTGCGGCAGATAATGTCTACTCGCTGGGCGTTGTCTAGATTTACTGTATTTGTTGTGCAGGATGCCATAGTGCAAATTTATTGATTTGTTAACGCCGCTACGATGCCGACATCCAAAGGTGGTCGTTCACCCTTGCGCTGTGCAATTAATTTGCTTTGAGCTACGGCCTGCTTGTTTATTCTCGCATCCTTTCTGTTCTCGGACTCTTGCTCTGCCATCTGGCGAACACCGCTTTCTATCTGCTGCTCCGTGACTCCGTACTGACCTTTCATCTGCTCTATCTGCATCTTGAATCCGTACTCCATCTCAAGTAGCTGCGCTTTAATCTGTCCTTCTAGTTGCATGCGCTGTGCCTCAAGTTGAGATTCAACCTGCTTCTTCTGTATGTCTGATTGCATTGCTACCTGTGACGATTGGGTATTTGCCTGCATCTGCATCTGTGAGTTCTGCATAGCGATATCTTGCTGTTGCTTCATGCGCTTCTTGCGCCTAACAACGAGCAAGCGCTCTGCCTGCTCAACGTCTTTAATCTGTCGGATAGCAATAGCATCCTCAAGGTCAATCTCTCTTTGAGAAAGGGCAATCTGAATGTTCTGCTCAAGGTATGCCTTGTCCATCTCATTCATCTCTGTAACTACCACAACACCAAAGTTGTACATCCCTAGGTTATCAAAAGAAGTAAGGACCGCCATGTTTGTTTCTCCAATGGCGTTTGTGTATATTTTATACAGCACACTCTCCTTTGGGATGATTTGCAAACAGCGAACGATATCATCACATACCTTCTTGTATAGAACTTGAGATGCATGTGTGATGTCATAGATGGCATTATTACCTGCCTGGATAGCCTGCTCTCTAACTCCAACAAGCGCATCGCCCTTTGGAGAGGTCCCATCCATCACCTCATTGATTCCTGTTGCATCACGAATCATTCGCATGTAGTGATTATACAATCCAACCAACTCTTCAATGTTTCGTATTCTGTTTCCTATTTCACGAATAGGGGGATTCTGGAATCCTCCCTCTGGATTTTTTGAGCGATAGTAAAAGATACCTGTCTGCTCATATATGTCTTGAATCTCTAGGGGCTGAAGTTCTCCACCGCGTCCAAGCTGTACATTCTCAAGACCTTCAATGTCAATGATAAGACCGTCAGGCTTTGCTTTAGCTATGGACTGCTGAAGCTTGAGGTGTGTAATTTGAAGCATGTCAGCGAATCCAATAACAGAAGACACCATTGACTTAGGAATCATTCCTCGGATGTTTGTCGCTACAATGCTATACGATAGACGGGCACGGCTGATGTCATGCACGTTCTTCGGTAGGTTCTTCTTTGGTCCGTAGTTAAATAAGAATTCCGTTCCTATGATATAACTTCCTCCGTATACTGTTGCGTTCTTCATGTATACAGCTTCTCTGTTGTATACAGATTGCTGAGGAGCGTTGTATTCATTTCCCTTATAGTAGAAACCGATGTTACCGTATGCTGACTCTTTCTTTTCAAAGATGATATCATCAACAGACATGAACTCAAAGTCCATAACCTCAATCTTATATTGGTCATAGCCCTGGCGATAGCGTGTTCCTGGGCGACCATAACTATTATTCTCTACAGAGAATTGGTCTGGCTGGTTGCCATACTTATTCATCACCGTCTTTGCTAGCTGCTCATACTGAGCTTCGGTAAACTGGTCGCCGGCAATTCTCTTTAACTCCATGATTGTTATATACCGAAAGTGTCCGGCATATGTAATCTCTGTAAAGTTGGGGTCGTCAGTATAGTTATGTATAAACTGCTTTGGGTCTACGTACTCTTCTTTGATTCCGTAGTTAGGGTCATTGGTCCTACGAGCTACAGCCATTCCAAGTACAGCGACATCCTCAACGCAACGACGATAGATTGAATCATTGAAGTCGTTCCACTTGAGCGTCATCTCTGTTCCTATCTGTGCAGCAATCTCTGCATCGGTCTTGATGTTTGTGTCAAGAAATATTTCCGTCTCCTCTGGTGTGTCCGGAAGTGAATCCGGGTCCACGTCTACTTCCAAGCCAAGAGACTGCGCCTCCGCAATCATGTCGCGGTTTTGAATCCTTAGAATTGTAGAGTTTTTCTTTTGGTCTTTCTCTGTGCGAGAGACGGGGTCAATGGCTTCTATCTGTGGATATGGCTCGCGCGAAAGAATCTTGTTTACAACAATCTTAACGAACTTAGGTACAATAGGTACCGGTGTATAGTCAAGCGTAAGCAGGGTGCCATCGCCATTACTATTATCAAGAGAGCTTAGAATCTGACGGTAGATAGAAGTATCTTGCGTCCCTTGTGCGTAGTCCCGACAGCGTTCAAATTCGCTGTTGCGTTTTCCGTAAAGAGAGTTTTCATAGTCGCTACCTACCCATTGGGCAAACATTGCCTTCGCGTATTGCAAGCCATATGGCTGGGATACTTTTTCCTCAACCCCTGATAGGGGGTCTGGAAAGGATGTCTGTCCCTTAATGTATTGATTGTCCATACTTAAGTTAGGCTATTACCAGCAAATATACTTCATATTATTATCGCAGAATTATCTGACCCTTCCTGAAGAACTTCTTAGCATTAAAGTCTACTCTTTCTTTTTCTGCCTTATGACCCTGCGATGCTAGCAATGCTAATCCACTTGATATAGATAAGTCAAACTTTGTTCTATCGTCAACTTTGAAGTTAACCCAGTCTTCAAGTGTTCTTTCAAAATACATTTTACCATTCTCAAGGGTGTCCTCATTAAGTCCTACATGTGCATGTATATACGCCTCTATAGCTTGAGCATGTGCTTGTATTACATCTTGAGAGTTTGATGGTATACCTTTTGTCTTTGTCTTTGCTCCGAACCCAGAGCCAAGATGTTCTGGTCTATTCATTAACCACGAATCGTAACCCCTTGATTCAAAGTGTCTTGCGATTCCATATTTGTTATTCTCAATAAGTATTGGATACCCATAGAACTTTGCCGCCATAAGAACATCCTCATAAAATATTTTAGCAAGGGGTGGCCTTGATGCGTACTCAGCAACGAACATATTAGAGGGGTGCGCCATGTTAAACTTATTGTAAAGATGACATGCGCCCTTGGAGCCCCTGCCGTCAACGGTAGCATCAATGTCATATGAGTCAACACCACCGCAGCCTAGCCAGTCGTTCTCCGGTCTATTCTTATTCCTTAACTCAGCAGGAGGCAGCCATGCTACCCTCCACCTACCGTTTGGGTCTGGACTGAAAAGAACTTCTTTATCGCTTATGCCGTCCTTCCAAACAAAGTTACCGATGACAATCGGCGAAGGGAATAGCTCTTGGTTGTATTGAATCTGCTCATATATCTTCTGCACGTTGAACAGAGAAGCCTTAGCGCTATCTCGGAATGCCTCTGCTATTGTAAATGGAAACTGACGTATGACTTCATTGAGTTCATACGAATCCCCAACAAGGGCCTTGCGCTCGTTTTTAAGGAACGTTTTAGCCCCTCCGTGTATGAGGACACCATCGAGACCAAGTATTGGAATGTCGGGGTCGTCTACTATCGGCATCCCATGTTTATCAAAGAACCCCTCTAGCGCGTCATGTGCTGAAATAAATATTGAATACAGTCCGCTCTTAGTCCTGCCGTTTTCGTTTCTATCTGTTGGGTTGCTTGAATGGTAGAGGTCGCGGTATTGCCTACCGCCTTTATCAAGTGGGTTCACCGTGCTACCGACAAGCGCCTTCCCTATGATACTTCTACCTACGAGTAAGCACGTTCTATGGATACGCCATGACTCTCTTATGTCTGCTGGCTTATCCCACTTCCCCGCCTCATCGAGATATAAGACATGAAGCTTCTCTCCGTCGTATGCGTTGTTGGTTGTGTTCTTCCAGTTGATAACAGTGTTTAATGCTTCTCCTTTATTAGAAGTCTTATTCTTCTTAGTGATTCTTTTTGATGGCTCCCTAAATGCCAACTCCATCCTTGGGTTGGTTGTTCCATCTTGGATTGGCTTAAAAAAGAATGGTAGTGATTTATATATTGGAACTATCTTCTTCATGAAGATGTTCTCCTGTGCATCTGTCCCTGTCTTTGACATCACACCGAGAAGCTTCTCCTTTACTTGTGTAGCCTCGTTCACAAGGACAGAGGCTGACATATTCGTATATCCCGAACGACGGCACTTTACATATATCTGCCCTAGGCATCGTGGGTCTGAGTTACAGGCTTCAAGATGTACGTAAAGGGTTCGCTGGAAATCCAAGTAGTCTGGGTAACCCACGTCAATCTTGGACCACTGCAGGAAGAAATAATGGTTCCCGGTGATATACGTTGGGACTCCGTTGTTATAAAACCAAATGCCTTGTCTTCGTCTTTCATATTCTTTACTAATATAGTCAGTATATTTCTTCCTAAAGTTCTCTGGCATAAGTAGCCATTCTTCCATTGACCTTATCTTCGATATCTCTTCTGGAAGTTCGTGTCTAATCCACCGCTGTTCTGATTTTGGGCGGTCATGGAAAAGGATGTTCTTCTTGGGTGGGGTTTTAGGAAGTTGAATCTGAAGTTCAGCCAGTTCAATGACATCGCCCTGTGTATTCTCAGGGCATATGTTCACTACGAACTCTTCTTCTATTTCAACTAGTCCAGACATCTATTGGTCCCAATATATAAATACCCATCCACTATTTTGAGAATTGCTCTGCGAATCCTCCTGTGTAGTCTCGTTCTTCTTTAAGTTCACCATTACCTTTGAGTGTTTTGATTAGTTGTTCTAAGCGTTCCCTTTCTACAATAAGTTCCTTCGCATCTACGGCAGTCTGCTTTATAGCCTGAAGTTCCGCCTTGCGTTGAGAGCCACTAAGTTCCTGGTCTACAGGCTTTTGTATTTCATATATCATGTTCTCTATAGCTATCTGCATAGCTTCCATCAGGCGCACTGCTGTGCTGACGTTGTCATACTTCTTCGTGGACCTTTGCATATATGTGTTGTAAGTAAACTCTATATAATTTCTCTCCGTTGATTTCCATAACATAGTCAGCGTTCTTCATAAAGAAAACCTTATCTCCTTCATGTAGTCCTAGTTCTTCTAATTTCTTTGAACCATAACGAACATATCCAAACTGATTAAACTCTGGCTTCTTCTGAGGCATGAGTTCTATAATGCTACTCTTTAGTTCCGGCTCCTGCTCCGCTGGAGTAAGGAATATCCATTCACCTAGAAGCCTGACATCACCTGTCCTCTTGCTCTTGTGTGCGTATGCCTGACAGAAGAATGGGTCATTACCTCCATCATACATAACATAGTATAGGTCTTTATATCCTCCGAGATACTGACCGCGCTCTTTGTTTTCATTCAAGCCCTTCTCTTTCATTGTAAGGTGTGCACCTCCAAGTATAACATGGTGATGGAAGTAAAGAGTATCTCCTTCTTCTACGCCTGTATTAAACTTCAACGGGGTTCCTACAACCTCTCCCTCCATGGCTCTGTTTTCAAACTCATTGAAGCGAGTGTCAAGGTACATCTCTTGGTCGCCGACCTTTATTGTATCCTTAACGGTCTTAGGAACTTTTACTACAAAGTACCTGATGGGTTTCATTCAAATTCGCAATCATGTTCAATTAAGCACGGCATGTCGTCAACGGTCTTCCAGAGCATGATACCCTTTTCATCGTTGAATATATACACAAGGTAGCGCCGAATACCGTACTTAGCAAATGTCCTTTCATCAAGAATGATTGAATCCACTACAGCGTCACCAGCGCGTTGCCCAACGAAGTACGCCATAGCGTCCTTTGGGTTTTGTCCGATTATAATTTTTCTAATTAATTCCATTATATATTATTAAAGGTTAATAGTAACTAACTACCGCATGCCTCACAGTCCTCTGGACCATCTAAAGAACAAGTAGAATTAACTGGAAGTTCTTCTAAATCATTTAGCCAGGACCCGAAGTCCGTTTCGTTTGTTTCGTTCATTGTGGATTAGTTTAGGTTTAGCCAGTAGTCTATTCCGCTAGTGTCTTCATTTGGCCTTCCGTTGAGTTCATCATAGCAATTATAGATAGCTGTTGTCATTATATCTATCTCTTCTTCGCCCTCTGCTTGGTAGCCCGCCATAAATTCATAGTTACTTTCTTCTTCATCGCCTACGGTTAGGCCGAAGCAATAGGTAGCCATAAAATCATTGCGTGCGCCGAAGTCATTGACAATGTCAACCAGTTCGTCCATCTTGTCTTTCAATAAGATAAACATCTCTACGCGCTCTCTCTTGGTCATTAGAAGTTACTATTCGGAGACCCTAAGTTAGTTACTGTGACTGTAGAATTAGTGGTGCAAATTGGGCCAGAGCTTGGCGATAGTATATTAACTTTAAATATCTCACCTGCAGCACAATAGATAACTTTACTAATGTTTGCGGTATATGTTCCAGCAGCAAAAGCTCTGAGGGAGGCAATCTCTACAACTGGACCACTCTCCCTAATCACCTGGATGGTAACAGAATTTGAGCCAGAGCCCACCGTGAATTCAAGAGACACATCAAATAGGTATTGAGATGAAGCATTAACCTGTATGGCGTCGCGAGGATTAACGTAGCTAACAAACTGAAGGTCAGATGATGCTGTTCCAAATGTTAAAGAGGAGCCTGAAAGAGTGGTGTCGCCTGTCGCTGTGCTGTCGCCGTATATCTCAGCAAATGGAACATCAGTACCTTCTGCTGTGAGGTTTACGTTAGCCTGAAGACGTCCAACAAGAATTGGCTGCTGAAAAGAAACAGCGCTACCAACATAGTCAGCAAGTTCCTGAGATGTGATTGACTTATAAGATGAATCAGATTCATCCCAAATCAAAAGCATATCGTTATTCGCCACAAAGGAACCCCCTAATGGTGAGAGGTTATCTGGGTCATCAAGACCAACAGTACTTCCTGTTGCAACGATTGGAGAGTTGGCCGTGATAGAGGCTGTCCCAATAGGAGCAGTGCTTAGGTTTCGTGTTACTACGACACCTGATGAACTGAGCATCAATGCGGTGACATCGCTTGTTGCTGCTGTTGCTGGGGTTCCGGATATCTTTAAGTCGCCAGTTGTTTCTAATGTGTCTGTTGACAACTTCAACGCTGTTGAGTTGCCTGCGCCATCCTGTACTACTTGTTCCGTTGCAGACACCTGGGCACTTGCTAACTTTAGAAGTAGCCCAAATGAATCCTTTATTTTATTGCCGCTAAGACTTGCCATATTATTACATTTGGAACAAAGATACTTATATGCCTAAAAGTAGGGTGAGCCGAAAGAAACTATTTAGAGAGTTCTCAAAGATAGACAGTAAATTTATTCAAGAGAACGGATTAAAGAATATCTCTTTCCTGTATAAAGATGCTAAAGAAAACCATGAGCTAGGTAGGGCGGAGCTAGAGTTTCTGTTCTTTGTTTATGACCTTGAGTTCTTTACTATAAGGTATGTGTCTCAGGCGCTTGGTAAGTCAGAACAAGCCTTACGTAAAAGGCTGATATTCAAACTAGTTAACGATGGTTTCTTATACAAACACTTTGACAAGCTAACACCAAAGCATTCCGTTGAAGCTTACTACTTCAGGGAGGAAACAAAATACAACTACAGGGTTCGCTATGCTATGACACAACGTGGGAGGATAATCATTGCACGTCTATATAGGAAGATGCGCGGTGGAGAACAGTTTACTTCTTTGCCTGACGTGCGTAATCCATAGCCTTCGATGTCTTGTCTTCGGACGACGCATGGGATACAACTCTAAATGGCGCTTCCTTGCTAGCACCTGAGTGCGGCTTATACGCTCCCTTCATTAAGAAATGCCTTCCGCCTTCTGTCATCCAGTGGTATCCATCTGGAGATGAGACCTTTACACTCTTGTCTGTCTTATTCATTATCAGCGTTTTAATCCGTATAGCAATTCACCAAGGCGCTCTGACATATCCTTCTCCCTACCTTGTGGTAGTGATTCAAACTGTCGCTGCGGTCCTGTCGTTGCCTGCTTTACCATAGAGGCTAATCCGCGAAGCCCTGGCGCTAAGACCATTGCTCCGAAGACAGGCTCCGACTGGCGTAGTCCTGGTTCTTCAACGGGTCCGTATGGGCCACGATAACCCGGATTATATTTAGCAAAGGACATAGCCAATCTCTTTCTCTCGTCCTGGGTTAGTTCACGTCGTTCGTCGTCACCGTAGTTACCCAGCAATTCGTCTCTGTACTTCATACTCACACTATCTATTTAATAGCAAAGTTAATAGATTTGTGTATGGCAAAAAAGATTGAACTCCAGTCGTCTTATGTTTCTAAAAGCAAGAAACTTAGGAAGCATTCAAAGCAAGACAGCGCTAATAAGGCGAGCAAGAATTACAAGAAGCCTTATATTAGGCAAGGTAAATGAGTTTCCTGAATGACATAGTACGCGTTGACTTCTCATCAAATGAATATATTAAGACTGCTGCTGAAAAGAAACAGATATATCTCCACCATACGGCGGGGAACAGCAGCGGTGTTGCAACATTTAATCAATGGGGCAAAGACGGCAGAGGACGGATTGCTACTTGCGTGTGCATATCTAATGTAGGGGCTAAAGAAGGTAACGGTAAAATCGTACAAGGGTTCTCTAGTAAGTACTGGGCTTACCACCTTGGGGCTAAGAGGGATATATTTGAAGCATATGGCATCCCTTATACTCCTTTAGATAAGTATTCTATCGGCATAGAGATATGCGCATGGGGGTACTTAGAGGAGAAGGCAGATAGGTATTACACTTATATAAACAAAGAGATTCCAAAGGAGGAAGTTTGTGAGTTAGAAGAACCATATAAGGGTCATAGGTTTTACCACCGCTATAGTGATGAGCAGATACGTAGCGTTGAGAACCTATTGAGGTACTGGTCAGATACATACGGCATACCTATGGAGTATGAACCATGGGATATGTGGGAGGTATCTAAGAAAGCATTAAGGGGAGAAAGTGGTATCTTTACGCATAACTCCATCCGCAAGGATAAGACCGACATCTTCCCTCAGCCGGAGATGATTCAAATGCTTAAATCGCTGTAACGTGCCAGAGCCTAATAAATATAGACGCAACCCTTGGGATGTTTCATTATCTCCTAGTGTTAAGTATGTCCCAACTAATCCTTCTAAATCAAGAGTCAAGGAGAAAGGTCTTACACTTGAAGGTGAAGTCAATGAATGGTTAGGCAACCCAAAAGGTAGGGCATTCAATTATGCTGATTCATTGATAGAAGCTAATCCAGATGGAACAATGAATGACCAACCTGATAACGTTAGGCATTCAACAGCGGGGCTTTACACAGCACAGGCAATCTCTGATAGGTTGAAGTACGGGGCTGGTATGATTGACAGTCCACTGAATCGTGTCATCTCTGATATCGCTGGAGTTGTTGGAGCAAACGCCATGGGCTTAGGTCATGAGTTAAAACACCTACCTAAACTTATTGAAGAGGAGTGGGCAAAGGATGGCATCACAGGAATATATAATGCATTGCGCACAACATCAGAAGACGCAGCAAACAACTTCGTTGGGTCTCTGTTAAGTATAATGCCGGGCCTTACCCCAGGAGAGGCTGAAGAGATTATTGTGGAGTTAAGCAATAACAACCTACTTCCCGACGGACTGTCCGGAGGTGAATCTAACCTATATATAAAAGGGGACCATCCTGCGCGACAGGTATCCAAAGACTACAACAGATAAAAATGAGTAGGTTATTGGGGTTGTGTGGATATAATGGATGATGGAAGCACTTCCCCCCCACTCAGTTGGTAACAAGATGAAGAGTAATTCGGATATTGTCCGAGTTACGGCACATTAACCTGTAGCATAAAAAGAAATGAGGGCCCTCGTGTTCGCTGTTAGATGGATAGGAAGTAACCTCGCAACACCCTTCTGGGTCGTTGGACACGTCCACCTCTCCCTTAATGTGTACGATGACCTTATAGAAATACTTTCATCAGTAGGTATGAACTTGCTAGTACTCACAGCTTTATACCTCGACTGGAAAGATAATAACAAAACTTGACATTGTCGTTTTTTTCCCGTAACTTCGTATCGTCTTCAGACAACAACATAGGAACAAAGACCTGTAGTTTCTTCGCCACAGCGAAAAGAAACAAAGGCGTCAGGTGAGGAAATCGGGCGCACATCTAAAGACGTACTCCGTGACAAAGGGCTAACCCTTTTCCTAAATTTTTAGTAAACATAAATTCAATACAATGGAAACATCAATGTACATCACACTCATTACCGTGCTCGTTACAGCGTTTGGACTGGGGGTAATCATCATGACACCTAAAATGAAAAACATCTACGGAGAACTGCTGTCTCAACAGCGAGAGTACAAACTACTTAAGCTTAAACATAAACTCCATAAAAAGAAAACTAAAGCCGCAAAAAAGAAGCGTAAAAATATATGAGAAACTCCTGGAGTGGGGATAATATATTTATAGGGG
>TARA_R110000868_G_scaffold92214_1_pt1 | contig 10640 bp, 26 predicted proteins | sample TARA_R110000868 | Tara Oceans TARA_R110000868 (sample SAMEA4397489) | marine metagenome | biome: Polar Biome; feature: [SRF] surface water layer (ENVO:00010504); material: water (ENVO:00002006), including particulate matter (ENVO:01000060) such as... | depth 5 m | reverse complement strand
GAGGTTCTGATGGGCCTATCCCTCCGATTGCAGAAACATGTTGCGGTGTAGGATACAACATAATGGATGGATGGGACATTGAATTTCCTTTCTTGCATCGTTACATACAGCATTACAACAAAGCAATGTTTCCTGACTCGGGACACTCTGCAGGACAAATAAGCAAGTTTGATAATACATCAACCACTACTGGTAACATAGTATCAAAACTATATAATGCAACTCCGGTGCATGTTCCGGGAACAATGGGTCTGGATTTGGTGAACCTGCAAGATAAATTAATGAAAGAGTTCATGGAAAATTATACAGGGAACATGAAATAGTTTGTGTAGATTGATTACAAACTAAGAAGTAGCCGTAGTATGTTACGGATACTGAAGAAGTATATCAAGACAAATAAGAAGAACACATAACACGATACATACGCATAAAGTAATAAGTATAGTATAAGTAATGCACGTATACATAATAAGTATAAGCACGCATAATGTCGTGATCCTTTACCCAGGTTACTAGGTACGCTATTTTTAGCCCAGAGTCTAGCACCTCCCGCACCCCAATCCATTTTTAGAAGCAATGCACGTATAAGTACTGGTCTTATATCGAGACGGAATGGCAAGTTTAGTGTCTAGTAGCATTCAGCAAGACAGGTTATATATATTCCTACCGGTCCTACTTATTTTCCCGGGGCATAGTCTCTATATCCCTTTCCTGTTGGATACTTGGCCTTATAACGGCCTAGATGTTCTTAAACGAACTTAATGGCGTGGGTTAGGGAACATCTATTTTTAGGCGAAATAGCAACTATTTTTAGTCCAAATGCTGATCTATTTTTAGAAGGAGTGGTCTTATATTTAGATTGATACCTGGTCTATTTTTAGTCCAATTGCGTGTCTCTATATATAGCATATTTGCTTTTAGATTGGTTCTTGTATATATAGAGCGTAACCTGGTATCGTGTATATAGTGCGTATAGTGCTGATTGCTATTAGATTGCTAGCTATAGCGAGTCCTATTTTTAGAGCAATATCCGGGATATCCACTCCTCCCCATCCTATATTTAGACGAAATCCGGCTATTTTTAGAAAAAATACCCGATCTATTTTTAGAAGGAGTGGTCCTATTTTTAGTCCTAAATTTAGTCTCACCCTATTTTTAGCCCCTTAAACGCATATATAGTTGGAATCACTAGCTATACAGAGTAAACTTTTTCTACATTTAGGTTGGATTCGGTGTGGATATTTCATATAATATAAGTGTAAATAAGAAGATATGAAAAAAGTATTTGATACCACGCTAATCATATTAGCAGTAGCAGGTTGGTTGTTTGCAATTGCAGTAGCAGTTACAATGAGCATCTAAAAATCAACGAGGGATCGCAGCCATTGGCTCGACCTCACCATATATGTGGGATCGTAATGTGTCGGCTTCGTGTCGTAATGAGTCGGTCCCACAACGCATTTACGCTGCCTGGTTCACTCTCTTATTTTCCAGGCGCGCCTTAAGGCACTCGGGTTCACTCTCTTATTTCCCGGGTGCTTTTTTTTATTCACAATTTGCTGTGAATAACTTTTCCAAACATTTCTCCAAAAAAATTAGGTTAATTGAAATAAAATGCTTATCTTTATGTATATTAAAATTATAAGAGATATGAAAAAAGCAAAAGAGGTTGTAGCATTAACAAATACGAGAACCGGTTCGGTAGGACAATATACAGTAAAGAAAATACACGTAGGTTCAAGCAATATCAAAGAGATTGAATTTTTGAATCGTAGTAAACAACTTCTAACTTTGTACTATAGTAAAGAAAGTGGCTTACAAAATTTTAAAGGAGATACTTACGAATATAAAAAATTGTGAATAACTTTCCAAACATTTCCACAAAAAGATTAGGTTCCTAACATTATTTACCTTATCTTTATATAAATTAAAAAAATAAGAGATATGCAAAATGTAAAAATTAAAAAAAGCGCAACGTTTAACGAGGATTCGCAAATTACAATTTGGGGTACTGTAGAGGTTGATAACCAAGTAGTTAAGTTTCAGTTAGAAACGGATCGTAACGGTAATATTCTTACCGAATCGGATATTAAGTTAAATACAAAAACGCTAGTTGAGTTATTAATAGAAGCGGATGACTATTTAGAATGTTTTTTATTGTTAGACTAAAAAAGTTTTCAAAAAAGGGTAACCCTTTTGCAATTTTAGGTTATAATATAAAATAAATAAAAAGAGAGATATATGAAAAAAGAAAAAAGAGTTGAATTTGGAATTGAGATCGTTAAACCTTGGAGCAAGGAAATGTATGACCACAATGATGCATTAGCAGAAACCGTTAAAGTAAAAGTGTCTGAAATGTGGATTAGTGCTTGTAGCAAAATTGAGTCTGAGGATGAGGAGTTTGCATCTAATACGGATTGGTCGTATGCATCGACTACGGAGATGATTAAAATTCAGAAAGCCATTACGTGTTACGGATTTGGATCAGGCTATGATGTAGCAGAAGTTTCTAGACGAGTTGAGCAAGAATTATTTGATGCTCCTTTATATCGTTTAAAAGAGATTGCCGAAGATTTAGAATTAGAGTTGAATCCCGGGTTTGTTGGCTTTAGATAGCCAGCAAACATTTCTGAAACATTTCTGTGAAAAAATTAGGTTCCTAACAAAAAAATGCTTATCTTTAAGTATAATAAAAAATAAGAGATATGAAAAACAAAAATTTAATTGAGCAGTTAGACGAATTGTACGGCCGTATATATACAGTTTGCGACGACGAAGGCAGTGACGACGTATTATGTTTATTAGACGACGTATGTGCACAAGAAGGTTTAGAGGATGTAAGTAGTCGTTATTTTAACGAGGATCCTTTAACGAACGAGGAAGCATTAGCATTAATTGAAGCTTTCGAAATAGTATTAAGCGAATTTGAATAAAAAAAAATAAAAAAGTTTTCAAAAAAGGGTAACCCTTTTACGATTTTTGGTTATAATATAAATAAAATAAGAGAGATGAAAAAAATTAAAGTTCCCGCAAAAGTTAAAAAAACCAATATTGACAAATTAACAAATTGGTTCACTCAATCCAATGCCGAGACGGCTGCAGCATTATTTGGCACTAATACTTCAAAGATTATTATTGCATTAGATGGCAATGGATATATGGTTGGATTTGGTAGCAATAAAAATGATGGGTTTGGAGATGGCCATTTAAAATTTATCAAAATGAGAAAGATTGAAGATGGTATATATTCATTTATATAATTAATCTAAATTGTGAATAACTTTTAGAAAAAAGTTACCAAAAGATTAGGATAATTGAAATAAAATGCTTATCTTTATATAAATTAAAAAGAGAGAATATGAAAGGAAATGTAATTAGCGCTCGCAGAGCAAAAGCAGAATTGAAGCAACAAGCAAAAGGCCTTCGTGCTGATGGAATGGGTATATATACCTCAGCTATATTTGCAGTGAATGCCGCAGGAGAATATAAGGCATTGGTATCTCCGGAGGATGTAGATGCAGCAACGGGATCGATGTTTGTAATTGTTGGATAAAAAAAGTTTCGAAAAAAGGGTAACCCTTTTGAAATATTTGGTTATAATAGTATAAATTAAAAAGAGAGATATGATACAAGAACAAATTAAAGCTATTGAAGCAAGATTGGAATTCCTTAAGACGGATACCACAAAATGGGTTAGTGCATTTGCTCAGCCCAACGGATGCACTCCGTATGATCACGGCAATTACTTTCGAAAGTTAGAACGTAATAGACTTAAAGCAAAGTTGAAAAGTTTGCAAAAAAAGTTGCTAAAAAATTAGGATCCTAACAAAAAAATGCTTATCTTTAAGTATAATAAAAAATAAGAGAATATGTCAAAAAATCATCAAACAGAAAAGAAACGTTGCAATTGTTATAATTGTGGCAAAGCAAGTTTAAGAACTTATAATTTTACATTGCAAAAATGGGCACGAGCTTTTAGATGCAAATGTGGCAGTGAGAGTTTTAGATGGTCCAATTATTAATATTAAAATCAGAATAAGATGACACCAAAAGAGAAAGCAGCAGATATGATCGAAGCCTTTATGAATATAAAACAACAAGAGCTAGGAGATCATTCTATAATTCATTACCGTACGGCTAAGCAATGTGCATTGATATCAGTTAATGAAATATTAAACGAACCTGGCTGTTCTGTAGACTATTGGCAAGAAGTGAAACAAGAAATATTTAACCTTTAAAAACAAACGCAATGAGTTTAACAGCAAGATTATTAGTATCCGGATTTGAACCAGTAAACCTATCCGCCGGCAATGTGAAACCAGGAGATGAAGTTGTCAACCTTAACGATATGTTTGGCACCTTAATTAAGATTACCAAGAAAGGCAATTATAAAGTTAGGTATGACGTCGATTATGCAGATGAGCCTGTATCTAAATATACAGCCACAGAGTTTGAAAGATTCTTCCTAGTAAAGGAAAGATTTCAAAAATGAAAGTACTTAAATGGATAAAATGGTTCTTCGACTTTGATAGAGAGAATGAAGAGCTAAATAAAGATGCTAAATATCAAATAACACAAATGGGAAAACAACCTCACGTTATTGAGTGGTTTGCAATGATGAAAAAAAAGTAAAAAAAGTTTCAAAAAGATTAGGATCCTATCATTATTTTGCTTATCTTTAAGTATATTAAAAAATAAGAGATATGTATAGTTTAAAATGTAGTTATTACAAAGCAGAGTTTCCAACGTTGGGAGACCTTATTGCCCACATTATGATTTCCGGAATGGATCCGAATTATGAAATTACCCGCAATGGCAAAGGGATCGGAGAAATGGCAGCGGATTTGTTAGAATTTTAAAAAAAGAGAGAATATGACATTTGAAACCAGACAAGACATTATTGCAGCATTGGTTGCTGAATTTGGAGAAAGAGCTGAGTGCTTTAGCGATAACCGGACCGCAGTGAGCTTTTGGACCTATAACCGCTTATTGAATTATTATTTGAAATGTTCAGAAAAAGCTTTTTTAAAAAAAGTTTCAAAAAAGTTTCAAAAAGATTAGGTTCGCATTGATTTTTTCATTAAATTTATATATCATTAAAAAATAAGAGATATGGCAAAGTTATTCAAATTTGAGCAAAAGACACCTGCAGTAATCATTCAATACTATGAGGTTGAAGCCGAGACAGAAGAGGAAGCATTAGCAATGGTTCAGTCAGGCGAAGGATACCAGGAAACATTTACGGATCCGGATGGAGAAGGTGACTATGAGTTATATGACACGGAAGACATCCCGTAAAAAAAGTTTAAAAAAAGTTACCAAAAGATTAGGTTCGCATTGAAAAAATGCTTATCTTTAAGTATATTAAAAAATAAGAGATATGAGTTTACAAAAGTTTTTTATGGAAGGAGCATTGGAATATGGCATTCCTGGCATTAATGTTGAAATTGTAAAAAATAAGGGATCAAAGCGCGCAAAGCACCGCGACACTTTTAAAATTACCGACACCATTACCGGCCGGGAGTATTTTATCCGCAGCGGTGAGTTTGGAGATGGTTGGCCAACCGTAAAATGTAATAGATCCCGCGGAGTGATCCAATATGGTGTATTGTCATTATGCGGCGGAATTGGCAAATTGGATTTGCAGGATTCCATATTTGTAGTGGAAAGGCATATTGCTAAGCAAAGAAAAAAGTTTGCAAAAAGTTAAAAAAAGTTTCAAAAAGATTAGGTTCCTATCATTATTTACCTTATCTTTATATATAGGAAATAAGGGTTATAAATTAAATTAAATTAAAAAAAGAGAGTATGGCAAGTGTAAAAAAGAATTCCGCATTTTTTCAACAAGGAGCAGTAATAAGTAAATTGACTGCTGATGCAAGAAAGCCGCAAGAGTTGAACGCAGTAGTTAAAGCAGCAATGTTGCAAGCAGAAAGAAACCGTGTATATAGAGCCGAGCAAGAAGCTAAGGCAAAAGCAAATCCCCGCTTTGTAAGATAAGTTGGAAAAAAGTTAGTAAAAAAGGGTAACCCTTTTAAGTTTTTAGGTTATAATATAAATAAATAATAAGAGAGAATGGCAAAAAGAATCAATGTAAGTAATGGAGCAATTATTACAGAAACAGCAAGTATCCGACAGTATGTCAAAGAGACAAAGAAAGCACCAACCTTAACCAAAGCTGATGAGAAGGCATTGTTAATAGCAGCACAATCAGGTGACATCCAGGCGAGAGACACGTTAGTCAAAGCCAATTTAAGATTTGCAATCCAGGTAGCAAGAGCATACCAGGGAATGGGTTTAGAGTTAGAGGACTTGATATCATTTGCAAATATAGGATTGTTTGAATCAGTAGAGCGATTTGACACCAGCAAAGACTTCAAATTCATTACCTTTGCAGTATGGTATATCCGTGCCGAGTTGCAAAAGGCATTAAATGATTTATCCAGAACCGTTAGGATCCCTTCCCATAAGACCTCAACCGAACCACAGTATATTAAAAGTATCCACACTCCGGTAGGCGATGGTGACACTAAGGAGACTTATGCAGATCGCTTCTTAGAAGCCGAAGCAACCAAGTCGGGTAGAGATAAGGCTGACTTTGCCTTTGACTTGCAGAGAGCATTGAACCAATTGCCTGAGAAGCAACGCTTAGCAATAACAATGAATTATGGCATCGGATATGAGTATGCTAAGCCAATGGAGCAGATAGCTGAGGAGTTAGGTGTTACCGGAGAGCGCGCACGTCAATTGGTTAGATTGGCAGAGAAAGGCTTACAATCAATGCCGGGCATCAAATTATTGGAGCAATACTTGTAGAAAAAAAGTTTCAGAAAAAGCAAAAAAAGTTTGCAAAAGATTAGGTTCCTAACATTATTTACCTTATCTTTATGTATAGCAATTAGGGAAAGGCCCTAGGAGTTTAAATTAAAAAATAAGAGAGATGTTATCAGAATTTGAAAGCAACCTAGTTTACCTGAGTTTAGTACTCAATGTGTTTTTGATCCTTAAGTGTTTAACCTATAAAAAATAAGAGAGATGATGTCAGAAAAAGAATTCGAAGCAATGGTAACCCAAGTAACCTTAGCAGTGCACGCAGTAATATACTCCGGCCGATATAGTTAAAAAAAGTTTGAAAAAAGTTTCAAAAAGATTAGGATCCTAACAAAAAAATGCTTATCTTTAAGTATAAATAAAAAGGCAATAGTGCCGCAATTAAAAAGAGAGAATATGAAAAAAGTTCAAGTAAACAAGTTGGGAAAGGCATTTAGCATCTTTGGTGGTAAAGGCAATGTATGGAGTGGTACGGCTCACGCATACAAAGCAGGGTACGGTAACCTATGTGGTACTCCAGCATTGAGTAGCAACCATGCAGCAATGGCAGGGATCACCGAAGTAGGGTGTCCGCAGTGTTTGGAATCATTGGCGGCATTTGGCGTAGCAAATATCGAAACAGCACCGGATCTAATGCAGATGAAATAGTTAAAAAAAAAGTAAAAAAAGTTTCAAAAAGATTAGGATAATTGAAATAAAATCCTTATATTTATAGTATAATTTAAAAAGAGAGAGTATGAAAAAAGCAGATTTAATTGCGCAGTTAGAGGGAGCAAAGGCGCTAACCTCAGTAGTATCAATCGACAATGTAATTGCATTAATCCAATTGATGGAGCCAGAAGTTAATGTTGAAAAAATAGTAGGCATAACAGCAGAGTTAGCAGAAGACATTGCTAATAAGATTGAAAGGCGGTTGGATAGTTATAGCACCGGTTTAGCCAGATTGGATTCGGCAGAGTTTGAGCTTAGCTATAACAACCAAATTGAATTGATTGATGTTGAGATTGACACCAATGAGGTAATGGAGCACATCACCGCGACATTAGAAGAGTTTGTAATTGAAGAAGACGAACCTGAGACAGACGGATTCATTGAGGCTCAAGTTGAAGCAGAGCAATTACAAAGAGACATATTAGCAGGCAACGAAGCCGCACAAGAAGAGTAAACATATCTCTCAATATAGTCCCAGGGTCAGCAGCAATGTTGGCCCATGCGGACGTAAAAGAGAGTATATGACAAAATTAAAGCGTTACAAAGAGAATCTTCGAATCAACGGAGATCAAGTTATTTCATACACAACCTGTGTAGCAATTATTGACCGAGAAGCTGGCACGATTCGTGAATTAGGCAAATGGAGTCAAACAACCACCAAACATGTTAATTACGTAGCAGCCGAATTAGGCCTAAAAAAAGTTTAAAAATAATTGCTAAAAGATTAGGTTAATTGAAATAAATTCCTTATCTTTAAGTATATTAAAAAATAAGAGATATGAAAGGATTAGAGTTATTAGTAGTAGGCGAAGTATTCAAAATTCAAACAGCCTATGCATCGTACCCAAACTTAAAGTTTATGGGATTCATTAATGAGAATGATGATGTGACATTAGCATGCTTTAGTAGCACAGAGTTATTCCGACCGAGTCGATTCTTTGACATCAGTGTTATAAGCAACCAAGTAAAAAAAGTTTAAAAAAAGTTGCTAAAAGATTAGGATAATTGAAATAAATTCATTATCTTTAAGTATAATAAAAAATAAGAGATATGGAAAAGACAATTAATTTAGGGAAGAATGGATACGGAGCTCCAAAATTCGAAGTCAAAGTATTTGAAAATGGATGTGTACAAATTACAGAGCGTGATCCGCATAACGGTTGTATGCTAGACTCAATCGTATTGAGATCATCGGAGATTGATGAGCTGATAAATGCCCTAAAAAAAGTTTAAAAAAAAGCAAAAATAGTTGCTAAAAGATTAGGTTAATTGAAATAAATTCCTTATCTTTATATATAGGAATTAAGAGTTATAAATTTAAAAACAAAAAAAGAGAGAGTATGACAAATGTATTTAAACCGGTTAGAATTAAAGGGAAATTATTCGGAAAGAATGTTGCAAACGGAGAGATTGCAGGAAAAGATGTAATTAGACACATCCAGTTATTAAATGCCGAAAAGAACAATGAAGTATTGTTTGTAGGGTTCAACGGCAGAGTTACAAGAATGCCAGCAACACAAACCGGAGCATCATCGCAGCCACAGAAGTTATCATTTATGTCGGTTAAGCAGCAGCAAGATCCTCAGACAATGTTTGACAATATTGAGCGCTTGACAAAAATGGTAGGCAAAGGCATCCAACCGTCTCTAGTAATTACCGGAGGTGCCGGAATGGGAAAGACTCACTTAGTAAAGAGTACCTTAGAAGGAATGGGGTTAAGAGAGTCATATGACTTTGTTCACTTTAAGGGTCGTGCCACAGCAGCAGGATTGTTTATTACCCTATATGAGAACAGTGACAAGATTATTATATTAGATGACTGTGACTCTGTATTTAGAGATGATGATGCAGTTAATATTCTTAAGGGAGCATTAGACAGCTATGACACTCGCAAGATATCTTATATAACAAGCAAAGCATTAAAAGATGAATATGGCAGCGAAGTACCTCGTCATTTTGAATTCACAGGCAGGGTTATCTTTATAAGCAACATAAGCCAAAGCCGCTTAGATGAAGCAATTCGCAGTCGTAGCTTTGTAGCAGATGTAGATTTGACAACGGATCAAATGTTTACCCGGATGGATCAATTAATTGACAAAATGGAGTCTCGCATACCTTTAGCAGCCAAGCAGCAAGCATTAGCATTAATGAAGGAGTTGAATGAGGAATTTGAAGGATTAGAGATTAATTTGAGAAGCTTCATCAAAGCGTCCCGCATATGTGCAATGGGCTTTGACAATCCAAAGATGATGATAGCAGAGCAAATTATAGCAATGTAGTCTCATCTCCTTATATAAGGTATCCGGCGTCGAAAGGCGTCGGATTTCTGCTGTAAAATAAAGTAAAAATAATTGGTAAAAGATTAGGTTTGTATTGATATTATCGGTATCTTTATATATAGCAATTAGGGGATGTTCCTTAATTTAAAAACCAAAAGAGAGATGAAGACTATGAGAAAAGAGAGAGACCCTAGAGTAAGTGTTAAGAAGACATCACTAACAAAAGCTGATATGGTTAGCAAGATCCAACTTACAGAAGCAGCAATGTTCTTAGAGTTAAAGAAGGCGGAACAAGAACATGGCAGACACTCTACGTGGACCGGCATATTACGCAGTCAATGGAACACGGTAAATCAATTGATGGGTAACCTAGGTATCCCGACAGACTTTCAATTGCTAGACAATATGGAAGCCACAGCTATAATAGTAGAACGCATAAGACAACAAGAAGCCTCATAAGCATATTGTATATCGAAGAGTCGAGGGGGGTAGGTAGCCCCCCTATTTTACTACCCCATAGCCCCCCCTAAAAACATGGGGATGCCCCCCCGGAAACAGGGGGGTGGGGGAGGGTTTAGTTAAGGGGGTAGATCACCCCATCTAGGAGTGGGAGGTGATATGGATTTTTCCCGAGCGCCTAATTTTTTTGCTATATAGGTGCTCTTTATTGGATATGACGGTGTCATACACGCTTTCCCTAGGCCTCCCTAGAGCTAATACTATTTACGAGGTATATTTATTAATATGATACGATTACGCGACTTGTTACTGGAACGACTTGTTCTAGAGTTACCACAGGTAGAAAAAATTGCTACTGCC
>TARA_R110000868_G_scaffold67056_9_pt1 | contig 10643 bp, 8 predicted proteins | sample TARA_R110000868 | Tara Oceans TARA_R110000868 (sample SAMEA4397489) | marine metagenome | biome: Polar Biome; feature: [SRF] surface water layer (ENVO:00010504); material: water (ENVO:00002006), including particulate matter (ENVO:01000060) such as... | depth 5 m | reverse complement strand
TCCCGGGCGACCTCGGCCGCCCGATCCTCTCGGCGCAGCAAAATGGCCAGCCCGTTCCCGTGCCGCTCATGGGCACGCCGGCTCCTCAATCGGTGGACCCGCGCATCGTTGAAGCGGAACAGGTCCGCCAGCGCATCATGCAGGAGCGCGACACCGCGCGCACCAGCCGATTGTTCCTTGGCGAGGCAATGAGCGGCGCGCGCGCTTCGGCGGCTTCTGCCGAGCAGACTATGCAGCCCTCTTCAGTTGGCATTGCGGCCAATCCGGCTCCCGTGCCGACTGGCAAGCGGGGCTTTATGGCCGTCGCCGCCAACCGCTCCACCACCAGCAATGAACGGATCGTGCCGCCGGTCTCGCCTTATATCGTGCAGGCGGGCAGCATCATCCCGGCCGCGTTGATTACCGGCATCCAGTCGGATCTTCCTGGCCAGATCACCGCGCAGGTCACGCAGAATGTCTATGACAGCCCGACGGGGCGCATCCTGCTCATCCCGCAGGGCTCGCGGCTGATCGGGGAATATGACAGCGAAGTCTCGGCGGGCCAAAGCCGCGTGCTGCTCGCCTGGGATCGGCTTATTCTTCCAGGCGGACGCTCGATCCTGCTCGACCGCCAGCCAGGTGCCGATGCGTCCGGTATGACCGGGATCCGGGATCGCGTGAACTATCATTGGGGCAGCATGCTCAAGGCCGCGCTGGTCTCGACGTTGCTGGGCGTCGGCACCGAACTCGCAACGGACAGCGACGACGCGCTTGTCGAAGCGCTGCGCTACGGCACGCAGGACACGATCAATCAGACGGGACGCCAGGTCGTGCAGCGTCAACTCGGTATCCCGCCAACGCTCACTATACGCCCAGGTCATGTGCTTCGCGTCATCGTGACGCGCGATTTGGTGCTCGAGCCGCTGCCGAAGGAACAGTGATGAGCAAGCTGAAACTGGGTCCGATCGACGATGACAAGCCGGTCAAGATCACTGTCGAACTGCCGGCTTGGGTCCACCGCGATCTGCTGGCCTATGCCAAGGCCCATGCCGCTGCGACGGGATTATCGCAGGCTCTACCAGTCGAACGCCTGATTTCGCCGATGCTGGAGCGTTTCATGGCGAGCGATCGGGGCTTTGCCAGAAACAGGCGGCCCTCCGGATGAATGCGTCACCCAATTCATCTTTGGGTTCCAAGTTGATGCACACATGCTAGGCTTGCTGAAGCGCTCGTTCGCGAGCGTGTGACCGGGTGACTGGCGCGTATGTCCAGGCTTTAAGCTAAAGGCGCCGGTGCGTGCTCCCAACGCACGTTCTCACTACTCGGTCACGATTTTGCGTAATTGACCATCTCTGATCTGAAGTAGTTCCGATTATAATCTAATTATAATCCGATTATAAAATAGATCGCATCAACTCGATCTGAAACCCTTTCGCATGCGGCTGTTCGAGTCGCGTGAAGGAAGGAGTGAGACAATGGAACGCACCGAAGTAATCGAGGAGGTCATCGACCTCGGCACAATCATCGAACAAACGCACGGCTCAGCCGTGAATTTCGCCGACACCGATGGCGGGCAGCGTATTCTGCCCGGTCTCTCCGACGATTGACGTGGATGCGCGCGCTTCGGCGCGCGCATCTTGCCTCATGCGTTCCACCATGTCCCTTCGGCTCCCTCCAGACGTTCACCACTGCATGGTGGAGGGCAGGTCCATCTTTCTCGATCTTGCAAGGGATCGCTATTTTGCGCTGCCGGCTGACCTCGAGGCCGCGTTCAGGCAAGTCGTCGAAAGTCCGTGCGATTCCACGATCGCGCCGGATGAGGTCGAGCGATTGATACGAGCCGGCGTGCTGGAAGCCGCTGACGAAGGCCAAGTGCCCGCTCATCCGGCTCCAATCGTCGCTCCGGCCTCCGATCGTGTATCCGTGGCCTACCCATCGAAAGCTTCGCTGATGCTCATGATCCAGGTTGTTCTGGTACAGCTTATGGCGTCGCTCATGGTTCGCATCGTTCCAATGCGCGCGATCGCCCGCCATCTCGAGCGCCTGAATTCCGATAAAGGCCATGACGATGATGTGGTCGCGACGGACAGGCTTGCCGCAGCCTTTCGCCGCGCCGGCGTGCTCATGGGGGTTGAGGGCAATTGTCTCCCGCGCACCCTGGCGTTCGTCTGGCTTGCGCGCCGCCGGAGATGCAACGCGAAGCTGGTCATAGGCGTCAGGATCAATCCCTTCTCGGCACATTGCTGGGCTCAGGCGAGGGATGTCGTGCTGAACGACAGGGTCGACCGGGCCATCCTGTTCAAGCCCATTTTGTGTGTATGATCGGAGCGGCGTTCATCTTGCTGATGGGCGAGGATGTCGCGCAATTGCAAGGCCTTGCCGCACAAGCCGCGCAGGCCATGTCCTGGCAATGCCGCTGGATCGACGAGCGCATGGTGCTCCTGGCGGATGAGCGGATGCAATTCGCCGCGGCCCCCGGCATCACGGAAACCGCCGTGCTCGGCACGCTGTTCCACCGTCACGGTCCGGGCGAGCCGATCGCAGTGCTGGATTCAGTCCTGGCGCAAACGATCCGGGAGGGGCGGACGTCCTTGCTCCTCGAGCGATATTGGGGCGCCTATCTCGCGGTCAGCAGGACCATGCAGGGCTTTTCCGTCCTGCGCGATCCATCCGGGTTCATGCCCTGCTATTATCTGATGGTCGGTTCGACCCTCGCCGTCACAAGCAGCGTTCCGGCATTTGTGCGCGCAGGATTATTATGCCCCCGCCTCTCATGGGATCGGATCGCACAAATCCTTTGTCGAGGCGGACTTCCTGCATCCTTCACCGCGATCGAGGAGGTGCAGGAGCTTCTTCCCGGAGACGCGCTTCATCTCGAAGCCGGACGCCTTCGCACCACGAGTCACTGGTCGCCATGGGATCATATCGAAGCAGACAGGGGGGAGGATACGAACGCATGGGCAGAGCGCCTGCGGCGAACCGTGGATTCCTCGGCCGGGGCATGGGCACGCCTGTTTGGCCATGTCCTCGCCACCGTATCGGGCGGTCTGGACTCCTCGATCGTGCTTGCCAGCAGCAAGCGAGCGGCGGCGCGCGTTACCAGCATCACTCTATCGACGGACGATCCCGCCGGCGACGAACGGTCATTCGCACGGCAGATTTGCGCGCATGCCGGCTCGCAATTGGTTGAAGCCCAATACGAGCTTGCCGATCTCGACCTGTCGCAGTCCACGCGCAGCCGGCTGCCCCGGCCCATCGGCAGGATGCCGGAACTCGCATATGATGCGGCAGTCGCGCGCGTTGCAGGGCAAGTCGGCGCGGATGCCCTGTTCACCGGCAATGGCGGCGATAACGTATTCGGCTATTCGCAGTCCGCCGGCGCGATCGCGGACAGGCTGCGACACAGCGGCATTTCCGCTGAGCTTTGGTCCACCATCCGGGATGTCTGCCTCCTGACCGGCTGCAATATGTTTCAGGCCGTGCGGGCGGGCCTGCGGATACTCCGAAGCGGCCGCTACCGGTGGAAGCCGGACCTGCGTTTGTTGGCAGCGCAGATCACCGCGCAGTTCGATGCCGATACCTTGGTGCATCCCTGGCTCGAAGCGCCGCCGGAGGCGCACCCGGGAAAGATCGCCCATGTTGCGGCACTCCTGCGCATACAGCAGCATCTCGACGGAACAGGCCGGTTCAATGGGACTGTCGTCGTCAATCCCTTGATGTCGCAGCCGATTGTCGAGACCTGTCTCGCAATTCCAAGCTGGATGTGGTGCCATGGGGGACGTAACCGCGCAGTCGCACGCCTGGCCTTCTCGAACGCAATGCCGGCTTCGATCGTGGATCGGACCTCCAAAGGCGGGCCTGACGGTTTTGGGACACGCATCCTGTCTTCTTTCCGGGACCGGATCGCCGAGCGGGTTCTTGATGGACATCTCGCAAGACAGGGTTTGATCGACCGCGCGGCGATCGAAGCCATGCTTTTCACGCACCGCCCTGATCTCGGCCCCGAGCAGCTCCGCCTGCTCGAATTGATCGACACCGAAGCCTGGATCGATCATTGGCTCAGCGCCGGTTAGCTCAATGCGCCAACTCCGCGCGCAGATTCTTCCAATGCGCAAGTTCTTCGCGGTTCCAGTCGGTCGGTTCCTGATCGCGGAGCCAGAAATCGAACCAGGCGAGACTGCGCCGATAGATCGCCAGGCGATGCGCCGGCTGCCATTTGATGTGCGTCTCCTGCGGAAACACATACATGTCGACAGGTGCCTTGGCTTGCCTCAGCGCGGTGAACGCCGTGAGCGCCCCTAGGTATTCCGTGTCCGCAAGCTGCAGGAGCATCGGTGTCCGAACGGTGGCGGCATTTTTGGCAATCGAAATCCGGTCCCAGAAGGGGGCCGCATCACTCATCGCACCGGGATAACCCATGGCGGCAAAGTCGCGCATGGAACCAGGCCCCACACGCATGGCGAGCGAGGAGTCCCAGAAGCCCGAGCTCATGGCGGCTGCGCGAAAGAGCCGGCTGTTGAGGAGCGCGAACTGCACGGATGAGGCGCCATCGCTGAGACCGGTGATTCCGATGCGCTGCGGATCGGCGATGCCTCGTTCGACGAGCAGGGAGAGGCCCGATTCCAGGGCGGATTGAACGCTCCGTCGGTCTGCAAAATCCGCAAGGTTCGCGCGCTCCGCTTCCTCCAGCGTGCGCACGCCCGCGAAGAGCCCGATGTCGGGCGGGCGGTTGAAACTGAGGACCGCATAGCCGTTCGCTGCAAAGACCTGGATGGGGTATTCGTCTCCGGTTCCTCCCCGCAAGAAACCGCGCGAGTCATATTGGACCACGATGAGCGGATAGCGATGCTCCGGCCGGTAGCCGACAGGAAAGACGAGGTCGCCGAATATCTCGAGCCCCTCCGCATTCTTCCAATGAAGGCGTTCGACCTTTCCGAATGCAAGGCGCGAGAATTCGGGATTGGGATCATGCAGGAGCGTTTCCCGTCCGCTTGGCAGCGCGATTTTCGCAATGTAGCGCGGTTTGGTACTGCCCTCGCGCAGGCAAATGACGCCTTCGTCGATGGCTTGGCATCCGGATAAGACGTCGCGCGTCGAGAACAACCACCGCGGCAAGGCCTCGTCTGGCGCCCATTCGTAAATGGCTGTCTCTTCTTTGCCCCATCCCTCGCGGCGCAGGAAACGCAGCTTGCCGTCCGGCGTCCACCAGAGGTTTGAGACATACCGGTCGCAGAGCCTCTGCGGACACGTAACGCGTTTCCCGTCGCGCAGGCGAACATGAAGCGTCCGGGTCGGCGGAAACGTGCCGTCTCCCGTGGTCGTCCAGGCCGCTAATCCTTTCGGAGCGCCAGCGATCACCCCGCCGGATCCGCTCCCATTGTCCCTTAGCTGGGCACTTTCCGCCGTCGTCGCCGCGCGCGCCTTGCTCCCGCGCGAAAGCGGCTGCGTCAGGAACTGCTCTCGCGCCGGAGCCGGCACGAAAGGCCGATTGCTGGTCATTGGCGAGAACCGGTCATCATAGTGGAACCCCGCCAGCCCTTCGCGCGCGATGGCGTCGAGCCCCTCGCGCAAACCGGGCTGGGTTCTGAAGACGATGGCATCTCCCGTATCGGTGATCCGGAAGTCCACCACGTCGTCGATGCTGTCCGTCACCGGTGCGCTGGCACTGCCGTCGGCTTGCGCGCGCCAGACTTGCGTTATGCCCGCGACGCGCTTGAGGAACAAGATGGCCTTTCCGTCGGGTGTCCATCGCGGTGTGATCGTCGCCGCGATGCCCGTCTCGAACCCGGCTTTTCCCCGGAAGTCGTAACTGACCCGGATCAGTTCTCCGCCAATATCGATCGGACGGGCAAGTCCGCCCGCAGCGAGGGCAAGGACGTACATCCCCAGGCAATGGCCGTTGGTGCCCGGATCTGCACGGCGAAGCTGAAACGCCAGCTGCTTGCGGTCGGGCGACAAGGCCAGCGCGCTGACGCCTGGCCCGAAATCGCCGTTCGATCCGATGTCGCGCAAGCGCGCAAGGTTCTCGGCCGAGACGGGACGCCCTCCCGCCTGCGCCTCATCCGGGGACAGATAGTTCGCGCAATCCACCTGCGTGGTTCCAGCCGAACTGGAAAGCGCAGCGGTAGCCATAGCCAGTGCTGCTCCAAAGCAGTTCAATCGCCGCATCAGAACGCCTTGGAGATCGCGAGCGATATGACCCGGCCGGCAACTGGATAATTGGTGGAATCGTAAGGCGGATCCGTGGGAATCGGATTGCGGATGATCGCTGGCTTGGCGTTGAAGAGATTCAGAACCGATGCGGTCAGGTCGAGGCCGGCAAAAGCTCCCGCGCTCGCCTTTGATCGGATGATGCCGACCAGATCCAGGCTAGTGAACGAGCCGACATGCTCAGCGGGAGTGAAGCGCGTATCGCTCGTGCTGCCGATATAATTCAGATTGGCGGACAGTGTCACATTGTCCTGTTTCCATGTCCCGCCAAGGCGCCCTCGCCAATGCGGCGGGTTGAAGATCGTCCCGGCCAACCGGAGGAAAGGATTGCCGGGACTGAGTTGCTGATCGCTATCCAGATAGCTTGCCGACGCGTCGAACTGGACCGAGTTACCGCCGGATAGTTCGACGCGGTAGCGGGCAACGATATCGACGCCCTGCAGGTTCTGCCGGGCTGCGTTCTGGAGCGAACCATCCACCAGCGCGCCGACCGCCGCAGGATCGAACGGCGCGCCTGTGCTATTGCTGAGTCCCTGAGGAAGCGACGCGATCGCAGCCGCGACCTCGGCCTGCGAAGGGGAAAGCGCCACGAAATCGCGGAAGATCGGGTTGGTGAATATATCGACCAGGCTGGTGAGCGGCGATACGACCCGGTCGCGGTATCGAATGCGGAAATATGTGCCTTCCAGCTCAAGGCCGGAGAGGGGCCTGATCGAAAGACCCGCGCTCCATGTCTCCGCCTTCTCGGGCTTGAGGTCCGTATTGCCGCCGGCCAGAATGAGCACCGGCAAGGACGTCGGCGATGACTGGAATACGAACGCCGGGAGCAGGACGCCCTGTCTTGCCTGATATTGCTGATACAAGGTCTGCGTCTTGAACGATCGGCCCCAGTTGGCGCGGATCGTGATGGCGGAATGGGGCTCGTACACGGCACCGATCTTCGGGGTCACCAACCGTGAATTGCCCGGATAGTTTTCGTACCGGGCGGCCAGATTGAGTTGGAGGCGGTGCAGCAATGGCGCCGCATTGGCATCGCCGACGATGGGCAGCGAGAGCTCGCCAAACCCATAATAGACGTCCCGGCCGCTGCGGATATCGGTGGTGACGGCCGCGCTTGTTCCGCTTCCCTGCCTGATCAGGACATCGAGGCCGGTGTGGCGATATCCTCCTCCCACCGCCAGACGTGCCTGTCCGCCGGGCAGATCGAACAGCGCTCCTTCGGCGTTCAGCTCCGCGACCGCGACTTCGTTGTCGTAGTTAAGGAACGAACGCAAAGTTTCGACGCCGCCGCTGAACCGCCGCGAAAAGATGTGATTGTTGCTGAAGCCATAGGTTCCGGTCGCCGTGAGCGTCCAGGAGGCGCCGACGTCCCAGCGGAGCGCCGCGTTGAAGGTCGCGGAGGTCACTGTCGGCCGTGCCAGGAGCCCGTTGGTGCGAACATCGGCGGTGATCAGCGAGGGGGCCGCGCGCTCCGATATTCGCCGGTTGAAATTGGCGTCGAAGTCAAGGCTTAGCGTCTCCCCGAGTCTCTGATGGCCCGCAGCAAGGAGGCTGTACTGGCGCTGCCAGGGAACCAGCGTCGACGAACCGTCCAGATTTGCCGTATAATCCCGTTGGCGTGCATCGATGGCCGTGATGTTCGAGAAACTCGCGGCAAGCAGCGCTCCGCCGGAGGACCAGCGCGTCCCGCCCAACAGATCATATTGCTGCTGCGTGTTCCCCTCATCCGTCGAGCCGCCCAGACGCGCGCCGGCAAGCAGGCCGTCATAATCGCGCCGCAGGATGATATTGGCGACCCCGCCGACCGCATCGGACCCATAAAGCGCCGATGAACCATCGGTCACGATTTCAACGCGGTCAATTACGCTCAGCGGAATCTGTGAGATATCGACGCCCTGACCGATCGTGTCATAGGCAAGACGATGTCCGTTGAGCAGCGTCAGTGTCGCCGCGGGACCGAGGCCTCGCAGGTTGAGCGCCGAGGACGAACTCGAATTTTCATTGCCGACGCCTTGGTTTCCTCCGCCCGCGACGCCGGGGTTCTGCCCGCCGTTGAAATTCTGCGGGATGCTGCGGGCAAGATCGCCAAGATCGCGAAAGCCCTGCTCTTCGATCTTCTCGCGCGTGAATGTGCGGACAGGCGCTGTTGGAATCGCGCCTCGGATATGGGTTCCGGTCACGACAATTTCGGAGTTGCCTTCGTCATCTGTTACCGCTTCTGCGGCCTGGGATCGCCCCCGGATGATCACGCCGCCCTTGGTAAAGCGGGCGGTGAGATTGGTTCCTGCCAGCAGCCGCTCGATCGCCTGGCGCGCCGTCAGGGTGCCTTCGAGGCGCGGTGCCGCAATGCCGTTGATGTCATCGGCCGAGGCATAAAGTTCCCATCCGGCACGGGCGGCGACGCTGCGCAGTGCATCGCCCAGATCCTGCGCGGGAAGGTCGAAGTGATAGGCCCGATCATCCTGGGCATGTGCCACAGCGGGTATGGTCGCGGCCGCTGCTCCTGCGAGCAGCGCGACCATCATGCGAATGCGTCTTGTCGTCATACAGTCCCCCCTTCGTGAACCTGATTGGTCTTCGATGGAGGGTGTTGACGCAGCGACTGGCGCGACCTTAGCCGGCCGCATAAAAATTATCGTCGTGTGAGATATGTCCCGTCGGGTCGCTGGCTGACCGTTAGGTCGAACAGCTCGGCAGTCCGGCTTGCGAAGGTCTCGGTGTCGGTCAGCTTGAACCGGCCCGAAACCTTCAGCGCGCCGGTCTCGGGATCATCGAGCCTGATGGGAGGAGCGGCATAGCGGTTGGCTTCGGCGACGAGCGCTCCAAGCGAAATCTCGCGATACTCCACCCATCCGCTCGGCCAGTCGCGGTCGTCGGCGATATGGCCCGTGAAGGGGGATGGATCGAAGCTACCTGCGGAATAGGCCATCGGCCTTCCCATCATCAGCGGTTGGCTCCCCCTGTAATAGGCCGCAGGTTGCACCAATCCACCTATGGCGGCCTTGCCCGAGACGAGGCTTACCAGGATGCGGTTCGGCCGGTTGAAGCCAATGTCGAACAAGGCTTCCTCGGTCTCCACCGCACCGGCTCCGGCTTCCACGATGAACGGGCGGCGTTCGCGTGCGACAGCGACGCGCGCTTTTCCGCCGAGCAGCCGCAGCCGGCGTTCGGAATCGTTCATGGCGACTTCGATCCGGCTGTCGCTGTCAAGCGTCACGCTCGATCCGTCGGTCAGCCGGAAGATGCGGATTTCGCCATGTGCCGTCGCAAGCGATGATCCCGGCTGTATTGCCTCTGGACCGTTGTTCGCGACAGGCGCCCGAAAAGGTGGATTGAGGTTGATTGCCAGCAGGACGGCCGCCGCAACTGCCGTTCCCGCTGCCAGCCAGCCCCAGTGCCTTTTTGTCTGGCGGATCTTGGATGGTGCCGGGGTCTTGAGAATTTCCGAAGCGCCGAAATGCCTCTGCGCCCAGTCATAGGCTTTTCGGTGTTCGGGCGAAGCATCTATCCAAGCATCGAATTCGGCGCGAAGCTGATCGGCATCCTCGCCTCGCATCCTGACGAACCAACCGACCGCCGTCTCCTCGATCACCGCCCGGCGGTCGTCCGCCTCCGCATGCCTGTCGGTCATCGGGCGGCGTCCACCCTTCGCGCGATATGGGCGAGCGCCTTCATCATGTGATATTCCACGGTCGCGATGCTGATCCCCAATTCTTCGTGAATCTCGCGATAGCTGAATTCATCGACGCGGTGCATCAGAAACACGCGCCGCGTCTTCTCCGGCAGGGTGTCCACGGCCTCCTGGTAGAGCCTCAGCAAGTCTTCGGCCTCCAGTCCCCATTCCTGTTGCGGCGGACAGGCCGCGTCGCGCTGTTCCTCGAGAGGAAAGACGATCACATCGTTCGCGGCTCTGCGCCGCGCGCGGTCGATCAGCAGATTGCGCGCGATCCGTCTGAGGAAAGCTGCCGGGTTGATGAGCCTCGATGCCTGCGAACTTCCCGCGGCCCGCGCGAAGACCTCCTGCACCAGATCCGGAGCGACGTCATGGCCGGCCCTGCGGCCGAGGTAGGTCAACAGCTTGCCGCGTTCGGTTTGGAAGCAGGCCTCGAGGCTTGCATGGGCGCTGTCCGCGCATGGTGCGGGGACGTCGGCCGAGGCCGGGCTGTTATGGCAGCCCGATGATACCGACAGCCGGTGATGCTCGGTCGTAAACGGCGGAAATAAGGACGCAGGCACAGCGGGCAACCTTGGACGGCAGCGCACAGGGACCGGCAAAGCCGGTCCGGTGCGTTTCCAGTGCTGTGCCGCCGTCGGGTGTCCTTGCGGAAGCCCTTGTCCGGTACGGTCGCCTGTCCTTCATGGACTGGCGTGCTTGATGCCTGGCGGATAGTTCAGCGCTGCCCTTCGCCAGAATTGAGCTGCGCGGACGAGAACATGACGGGAATGGAACGGGA
>TARA_R110000868_G_scaffold81260_1_pt1 | contig 10647 bp, 6 predicted proteins | sample TARA_R110000868 | Tara Oceans TARA_R110000868 (sample SAMEA4397489) | marine metagenome | biome: Polar Biome; feature: [SRF] surface water layer (ENVO:00010504); material: water (ENVO:00002006), including particulate matter (ENVO:01000060) such as... | depth 5 m | reverse complement strand
CACGTTCTTCAGATACTGGTGTTCCAAGTGGCTTTTCATATTCATTATCCCACTCAGTTACTAAATGACCAATACCAAAAGTCGGTAGCCCTAGATGGTCGTTGTAAACTTCATACTTACAACCTTCATCTTCTGCTAATTCTTTTTGTAATTGTTCTATATTCATACTAATCCACCGATTCCTGCTCTGCTTTGTATTGCTCCTCCCGTAGTATCAAAGGGGAAAAGAGAGGCGTAGTTCGTGCTTGGAGGAACATTTGAACTACTAGGAGATACCACGGGAAGATTTAAATTTAGTGTGTTTGGTGTAATAGTGTTAGAAGATACTGGGGGTATTGGGTCACCCATTCCTGGAACATCACCAGTTCTTTCTGTTTCCTCTAACAATGTTTCTTGAGCACCAGTTGCTGGACTAAGTATTCCTGGAATATCTAACTCTCTTTCTATACTTGTAAGTATAGCTGTCATTGCACCCAATACTTTATCACGACGACCAAACAAGGGTTGTGTGTCATGTATTTTTTGTAACTGAACAACACTAGGGGCTTTAGATAAAAAGCTAGAAAGCAAATTACTTATAAACATAGTTTTAGCAAAAGCTATTGGCTCACCTTGTCTTAGTTTACCTACAACAGCTCCAGTCGCGATTCCAGCTCCTGCGTCTTCTGTCCCACCAGTTATAAACTGACTATATAAACGTCTGTCTTCCAAAGCTTTTGTATATTGTTTTGGAAATAACGATTTAAAGCTTGCATATTCACCAAGACCATTATTTACATCGGTCAACTCTTTAGAAAACATAGGTGTATTAAGAACAAATTTACCAGAACCTTCGGCTTGTTCTACAATATTGCTTTTGGTCATAATCTTATTAAGTATTGATCTTCTTAAATCACTTGCAAACTTACCATTGACACCCCCTTTTTGAGATACCATTTGGTTTATTTCTTTAGCAGTAGATCCTGACAATAATGCAAAAGAGTTTTCAGAGTTTTCCATAGCTTGTGCTAAAGCTTTTTGTGCTCCACTATTTTGTAGTTGTGATGATTTTAAGGATAGGTCTTCTAGTGCTTTTCTAGTCGGTGCATGAGGAACAAGCTTTTCATACAGAGCTGGTTTATTTGTTTTCAAATCAAATAGTTTTTTTCCTGCATTTTCTCCACTCTCAAGTATGGTTTGTATAACTCCATCTTGTAAGTCTTTCATAACTTTAGCTTGGCTTTTTTGGAGCACTTGCTTACCTGACTTATCAGTTACACCCTCTGCTACTTGCATAAATTTTGCTAATATATTTATATCCGTTGCATTCATGTTACCGTTGAATATAGCCTCCATAGTTTTTTGACCATTGAGTCCAGCACTTCTATCAAACAAAGAAGCTAGACTTGTAAAGTTAACCATGTCTGATTTATCTTTTACAAGCTTTCTTGCACTTCCAAGATGTTTTAAGAATTCTGTTCCACCGTTCATAGGTGATTCTAAAGTTTTATCAATAGCCTTTATCATAGCTATTGCATTTTTATCTCCAGCTTCTCCAGCGATTTCTTGTAATTTATTTCTTACTGTAAGCATTTGTTTTACAGCATCGTATGTCCTTCTTGTGCCAAATGTTTCAACGGCTATCGTACCAACATTCTCATCTGCTTTTCTTAATTGGTTTAAAAGAGCACCAATATCCCCACTTAGTTCACCACCAATACGTTGATAAACATTATTACCTTTAGCATCTGGTTTAGCCATTTTGATTTGCACTTGAGACATTAAATTTTCGGCTGTTTCTTTTATGTCACCTAGATTAAATACTACTTTATCCTTCTTAGCCGTCTGCATAGCTAAAGTAAAAGTTTTATCTATAAGTACATCATAGCCTTCTTTAAATTTGTTGACATCTCCGATTAATTCAGTCAAGTTAACATTTCCAACTTGACTATTTGGGTCAGCCCCTTTGACTACTGTAACAGTATCATCTACTAATTTTTTCTTAAAAAGATTTAAATAGTTGACAATATTAGTTTGACTAACACTATCATAATCTTTATCTACTTCATTTTTTAATTTGTTAAAAATAGCTAAGTTTTGTTTAGTCATCTTTTTTGTTATAAGGTCAGATGTTCCTGCAAGTTGATTTGCTAGTTTTTTAATAACATTGTTGTCTGTAAGTTGAGCAATACTTAGTAAAGGCAATCCAGCTTTTTGTGCAAATTTTTGAGCATCTAAAGCTTCTTTAGCTGTCTTTTTAGTGGCAAAGTTAAGTGGAACACCAGTCTCTTCACCCTTTATTTTAGCAAGTAGATACTTTCCCATTCCCGGAGCAAACTTATTTAATCCACCCTCTACTGTAGCCATTAAAGCTTTATCCCAACTAGCTATACCACCCCAAAAGTCTTTACCACCCTCGGTTTCTACACCTTCATCGGTCAAATAATCATCTAACATTTGTCCCATTAAAGAACCTCCAGCCGTTCCATAAAAAGGCATAAAGAACGATCCTGCTATTGATCCTGCCGTTGCAAAATTACCAACAGTACCTACAAAGTCACCAAAGTCACCTGAAAAATCACTAAACCCACCATTAGGATCTACCCTATAAATGGGACCATCTTTACTTAATTGGTAAAGTTCTTCTGTCTTTGGACCACCTACATTAGTTCTATAGTATTTTCCTTCAGGGTATTGATCTTTAAAATAAGCATTACGATCAGAAAACTTATTTCTTCTGGCTAACCCATCACGGACATTTAAACTTATATCACCTACTGAATCCGCCCCTGAGTAATTAGTACCAAAAATATCAGACAAAACATTATCTATTCTAGCGTTTTCGTTTTTGTATAATTCAATAGTTTTGTCTAAAGTTGTTTGTGCTTTTACACCACCACTATCTTCACCTTCTTGTTCAAAACTTTTTGCTTGAGCTTCTATAGGCATCATAGCGTATCCTACCCGAGAGCCATAAGACTTTACTAAATCAAAAAAGTCGCCACCCTCTATTGGCATCATAGAAGCATCACTACCTTTTCCAGTAGTGCTTACGGTAGGAACATTTGTTGGACCATCTACTTGGGGTGTTGGGTCATTGCTAAAATAATCTGTTCCATCTGCATCTGTAGGAGTTGGATCGTTTGCAAAATAGTCTGCCATCTATTTCTTTTCCTCATAATTAGGATTAGTTTGAAGGGCTAATGGACTGTAAAGATTATACATTCTTGTTAATTGATCTTTATTGAAGGAAGCATTTTTTCCAAAAGAGTCTTTAGCATATTGCTGTATTGGTCCAGCTCTTGAAATAAACTCATTAAGGTCTTTTGCTCCACTCGCTTTAACTAAATTATACCTTTTTAGTCTGTCTGGGCTAACTTTAAACACTTCTGACCCACCATCCATTATAAATTGCTGTGGTTGTTCTGCTGTGAATCCTTTTATTTTAGCTGTAATTTCCTCATTTACAATAGGGTTGCCATCTCTATATTGTATAAGTTTACCCTCAATTTCTCCATATATTTCCATTGGAGATTTTGAACTATTTTTTCCATCAGCCATATATGTGTTAACAATTTGTTGTTCAGCTTTATCTCTTTCAGCTTGTCCTCTGAAGATACTGCTCATAATTTCAATACCTTCTTTAGTGGTAGTTAAGTTAATTCCAGCATTTTCAATCAACCTAACTTCGGACTCGTTCAAGTTTCCAGGGAAACTAGAAGCAAATTCTACAGCAAACTGACTACCTATCTTACTTGATAGTTCTAAGTTAGCAAGTGTACCACCTTGAAAGTCGTTATACTCTGCTTCGCTAATACCTAAAGCATCAATCACCTTACTTTTTATACCAAAACCTTCAAGAAGTTTTCCAACAGCTAATCTAAACGGAGCAGTAGCACCAGTTTTCGTACTTTCACTTACTAACTTTTGTAATTGTCCTAGTCTGTTGAGAGCAGTAGAATTTCTAACCCTATCTGCTGTATCTGTTTGTAACTTACCGACCATTTTAGAATACACATCTTTTAGGCTTTTTTGTCCGTCGTACTGAGTAGCTGTAGTTGTTAGTTTTTGTATTCTATCGTTGTTTAGGTTATACTTAAACTGTTCTACTCTATTAGCAATATCAATACTCCCACCATCAAGACCAGAGTTCTTAATTAAGTTTTGTTTAAATGCTTCAGCTTGGTTATCTCTTAACTTTGCAAACTCATTATCAGGTGGGAGCAACTTATTAGCTAAAGCATTGTACCTGATTTGAGCGGCTTCAACAGTTTTATTACCATGTTGATCAGGGTTGTTAATTATAACACTTTGTCTTACTAAGTTATCCATATCTTTTTCAAATTCTGGCTTAACTTTTTCCAATCCAGCAATATCGATTGATGTGCCATCAAACTTATTAAACAGCTTAAACCCAGTTTCTTTACTTCCTATTTTTAGATATTCTCTTTTATCTGTTCCAGGAACAAGAAAAGATTTATCAGGATTAGTTTCATTAACAATCATAAGTCCAGCTTGTGTTGATTGAGTAGTCGTTTTATCTTTACCTTGTACTTCAAACAAAGGGTTGTTATCGGTTAGTCCAGTTTCTTCATTTACTATAGTAGGTTTTCTAGTATCGATAGCGAAACCACCACCATCACCAGTATCTATATACTTAAAGAATTTAGCATCAATCTCTGCTTTTGTTTGACCTCCTGCTAAAGAAGTTACTTCGAAACCTCCCTTTTTATCTTGTTTATCAAAATCAATTAAGAAAGAACCTTTATCGGTACTGTACTGTTTCGTATTTGATCCAGGCTTAGTATAGACTGGTGTATACTCGTTAGTTTCTTTATTAAGCTGTAGCACAGTACTTCCTACTGTTATGGTAGGAACAGTTGGTTCTTTAAACATAGTAGCATTACCCATTGTATCTACTTTTAATATGCCTTCATTATCTAATTTTACAAACTTATTTTCTTTCCCTGCAATAGCAGAAATAACGGGAGTAAGTAGTTTTGTTTGTTCAGTTTGAGCAGACTTCTTTGCTTCAGTAAAAGCTTTTGTCGCTTTATCTTCTCTTTCTTGTTTCTCTTTAGCTTGTAACAAAGAAAGTTGGATAATTGGGTCTGCTAGTTTTGTTGTTTCTGGATTAGTCAATGCACCAAAAACAGTAGGACTATTACCTAATATTTGACCAAACTTTGCTAACTGCAAATAGGGTAAGCTCTCACCATATTCTTTATATGCACTAGGTTTATCTTCATATTGGCTTTGAAAAGAACTTAGAGAAGGGGTTGATGGTGCAAGACTTTTTGCTAATTGGATAAGACCCATTGGTGTACCCATCTTCGCATTAATGGCTTGTAACCCAGACATCGTAGGGTTTCCACGAGGATTAGTTCCATCTTGTAATGTTACAGTTGGCTCATCATCCATCATTCTAGCTATAGCTTCCATTTGATTATTCTCACCAATGTTTGGTGCAACTGGTGCTTCTTCTGAATCTAAATCTGATATACCACCAGTAGATTCAATAACTGTCATTAAGGGTTGTACTATAGTTAAAACCGATTCAGGAGTTTTATCAGCATCTGCTTTACCGACCAATTGACCCAACTCTGTTCTACGTTCCTCCACCGACGCTTCAGTACCTCTGATAGCATCCATGATTTCTTTTGGAGTTTCCGCATTATCAATATTTTGAAAAAGTGTTTCAATACCAGACGCGATTCCACCGAGAGCCTCAGTTGATTCAACAGCCTCAGCTTCTTCCAACCCAGACGTAATACCACCCATCGGTTGAGGTTGTTGATTTTGTGTAGGCATTTGAAACATTGGTCTTTGTAGTTCATTCATTAAAATATCCCCATTTTATTCCCTGCTCCATATAAGCCCAGACCAGTTATTCCTGCCCCTAAAGCTTGTTGGAACATAGGGGTTTGTTGTTGTCCGCCACCTACAAGAGTTTGGATTTGTGTACTTGGAACACCTCTTAATATATCACTGTAAAAACTAAGTCTTTGTTGTGGTTCATTAAATGCAAACCTTTCACCTGCTAATCTAGCATTTTCATCTGCTTGTCTTTGAGCTTGTTGCTGTCCACCTAATTGTGACATTAGGTTAAGATCTTTCAGAGCTTGGTTTTGTGATAGTTCACCTAATCCCGCTTGTTGCATAGCTAATTGACCTTGTTGTGCTCCTATTCCAGCTTCTTGTCCTGCTATTCCAGCTTGTTGCGATCCTATCCCACTTTGTTGTTGTGCTAACTGACCTAACAGAGAGGCTTGGTTCGCTTGTCTTCTTTGTTGGTTTTCAAATGATGACATAGCTCCTTGTTGTGCTTGACCAAAGTTTCTTGATAAATCTTCATATATTCTTCTACTACTTACATCACCTAATTCACGTTGAGCAATCGCATCCATAACACCTTGTCTTGAACCACCAAAAGCTCCTGCACCTATAGCTCCTGCAGACCTTCCTGCTTGTTGCTCAGCAAACTGTTTATTCATTTGGGCTAGAGCTTGTTCGGTAACAGCTTTTTGATAAGGGTTCATAAACTGTTCTGTCATACCAGGATCAAAAATACCAGTGGATAGACCTCCCGCACCTTCTGATCTACCTATTGTACCTAAAGCACTATCAAGAGTTCCTCCTGCTGTGCCTAATGTTCCTAAAGCAGTATCAAGAGTTCCTCCTGCTGTACCCAATCCAGTTCCAGCGTTAGCTAAATACTGTTCATAACCGCCTATACCTCCGGCAAGGTCGGCTTGGGCTGTATCTATAGTTTGTTGCTGTAAATCAGATAAGCCTAATTGAGCAGGACTTAAATTTGCTAACATCTCCGCAGTAGGTGGTGCTCCTGCTAAAGCTTTAGCTTGTTCCATTAACCCTAGTTTATAGGCTTCTATTTCTGGGGCTTCTCTTTGTATTACGGTTTGTGTTTCTGCCATTACGCTACCTTTTCAAACTTTTTCATCATTTGATACATACGCTTTGCACCTTGTTGTCTATCTCCACCTCCTGCACCTTGCACAGCTCTTGCATTCATAACAAATTCGCCATCACTAAGCATAGCTGGGATAGAATCCGAGGTTGTTGTTCCAGGACCAACTATTTCACCACCATCGGCGGCTTGGACTCTGCCCTGATAATAAGGGTTGTTGCCAGTAAAGTTTTGGAAGCCATACTTCCCTGGATCCTGATTTAGTAGATCAAGACCAATAGGCATTGGACCACCCATTTCTTCTTCTGGTACTGTAAATATTGGTAGACCTGCTTTATCTAATCCATATAAACCTAATGCACTAAGACCACCTAATGGAGCATACTTTGCAAAAGCACTAGGAGCTAAGTCTGTTTTAGCTGTTTTTAAAGCATCTATCAATATATCTTGCTTTTTGTCTGCTGATAAATTCACACCTAATTCCTTAAAAGTATCGTACTTTCCTTGTGCTGTTTCTCTAGCAGACTTCATAATAGCATCTTTAGAAGGCATAATACTTTCACGGCTTGGTGATAAGTATTTGCCATACACATCACTTATACTATCTCCAACATTTCCTGCACCTTCTTTAATAGTAGATAAAATACCTTTGCCACCACTTCCAGAACCTAATTCTGCTAAATCTGTTCTTCCTATTGTTCCTTCTGTAGCTCTAACTTTACTAAAATCAGTAGGATTTACGGCATTGACTGTATTGCCTTGTAAATTGGTGGTTTGAGAACTACCTCCAAACATTTTTGTAATATCATAATCACCAGTAGTTATTCCCGCATCTATAGCAGAAGCACCAAAACCTCCGCTACCCACAGCCATATTACCTAATCCTGCTAAACCACCTGATATGATAGCATTCTTTAAAGCATCTTTTGGCTTTTGTCCACCTATTAAACCTCCTGCTAAACTACCGATACCAGTAGCTAAGAATAAAGGCATAGTTGGCAATAAGAACGGAGCGGCGATTGGTAATACAATAGGGGCTAACTTCTTAACTGTCTTTTTAAGACCTTTAAATAACTTTTTTAGAAAAAACTCAGGCTGACCAGTATCAGGATTAATAGAGTTTAATTCATTTCCAACAATATAACGATAAGGATCTAAGTCTAGATCACGCATTTGTTGAAACAACATATCCTTTAATTTTGGATTGTTGTTTAGTACTTCCATAGGGATAACAGTTTCACCCTCTTTAGCGTGAACTACATATGTATCACCATTACGACCAAAGTCAGACAACATTTTAGAAGCATTTTCTAGCGTTGCCAAACCTATTGGTGTGGAATTTGTTATATCATATGAAAGACTTGCAATACTCATACTACCATCTTACCAGATTAAAAACTTTTATACAAGTGTGCAGTCAGTTAAGAAACTGAAACTGTTACAGAACCGAGGGTTGTAGTACCACTATTACCATCTACTCCTGCGATATTTAATAAAGAAACCTTAACATCATTTCCAATTCTGTACAAGGTTCCTTGTTCTAAACCTACGTCACTAGTAGGTAACTCTGTAAAAACTATCTTAGTGTTTCTGCCCTCTCCAGGATTTCCTTGTTGCTGAATAAAAAAATCTAAGGTAGAAACTAAATCATACATATACTCAACAGACAACTCTCCATTTGGCTGTGGTAATCTAGGTGGAACTAATGACCTAGACATTATTTTCTACCGTCTGGTCTAATGTCTATTCTAGGTGTTCCTAATTTCCAAGCCACCCCTTGAGAAGTAGACTCTAGCTTCATACTAAAAGACCTTCCTCTTAACCTAATATTCAATACATCAGTAAACTGTTCGACTGGAGTGGTCGCTGTTCTTGTACTTGTCCCTCCAGAATTATTATTGTAAGGACTTCCTGGACCAGTCCGAGATTGCATTGTAAAAGTTAAATTAGGGTCACTACCTCCTGCAGTAGAACCTTCAAAGCTTACATCAGGAATAAGTTGTTTTATAAAACTAAATTGATAACCATCTCCAATATCCATTTGACTAGATTCTATTGAAGCAGTCATTGCAGACCCATCGTCATCATTTCCGTTTTCGTGGTCATACAAATATTGGGATCCAGCACCTATTGGAAATCTTCTAATTCCTTTGTCATGCCAAGCTGTTCTAGACAACGTTCCGTAATACCATGTTTGATTTGCATAATTATATATAACATATTTATTGTTTTCTTCAGAACTAGCAGAAGGATAAAACCACCAGATTTCCGACCATTGAGAGTTCACGCCTGATACAACTCTGTCACTTTGTGAAAAGTTAAAGTCTAAAAATACTTTGTCCTTAACGGTACAAGCTATTTGTTGAGATCTTCCAGTATAAATGTAAAAACTTTCTTTTCCCATCCAAATCACTATATCATCTACAGCAACAGCGGAGTTTGGACTCATTATAGAAATGTTTTTAGAAAGTTCTTGTAATCCAAAAGTAAAAGGAGGACCAATAAATCGCATACTAAAAAGACTTCTGTCAGTAAAAATTAATATTTGTTGTTTAGTTTCTACAGCTTGCACAAAGGTAGAACCACTACTTAAACGTAAGTCTCCTGCTGTATTTGTAGTGTCAGGAGTCCATTTAGTTAAAGACTCTTGTGAGCTAAACCTTATAAGTAAAGGATCTTGAATAGTTGTACCAATAGTATTCGTACCGAAGGCTATTATATGCCTGTCTATATCGGAAACCAATATTTGTTTTGCTATAGTAGGTACATCAGAAGCACCACTTTCACTCGAAAGTAAAACAGCTCTTGCAGTTAAACCATCAGATTTATCCCAATAAAAAAGTGCTCCATCTCTTGGGTTGATTAATAAATCTTCACCGAAGTTGTCATGTGTCCATAGCCTTAGTTCTGCACTTGTCCCTATATCTGCAGATTCACCCCAACCAAAAGTGGTTAGGTCTGCATTTATTCCACCAAAACCTCCAGCTCCCCAACCATTACCACCAACACTTGTGTCAAGACCAACATTTATTTGATAAACACCGTCAACACCAGAACCACCATTACCCGTATCTGAGGCATTCGCTGTAACAGTATTTCCACTTGTATCTTTTGCTACAATAACAAAAGAGTTAGCATTTGTAATAGAAGCTATTTGGTACTCTTGGTTTAACACTTCTGCTGTAACAACACCCCCTAAACTGACTGCTCCTGCTATAGTTACAAAATCAGATTGTACCGCTCCGTGAGAAGTGTTTGTTACTGTTATGTTAGAAGAACCGTTTGAAGCCGAAAAAGTGATAGCGTTAGTTACTGTTTTTCTTATGGGGGTAATATCAAAATACGTACCACCTTGTTCTATATAATACTTCAAGTGTGTTCCAACACCCATGTAGTTAGAGCCATCAAGAGCTATCCAATTATGTAGAGCTCTAGCTGTCCCTAAGTATTGGTTAGCGGAATGTTTTACCCAACCTCCTATTTTTTGTGGGAAGGCTGTATAAAATCTTACTTTTTCACAATCGAAAAACCCACCCTCATTAGAATAAGAAGTGACCTCTCTGTTGATTCCAGGCTTAAATTTTAAACTTGTTAGAGGCATTTTAATTATCCCGTTGTTTATTATTTAGGATATTTGTCTTTAATTGCCTTGATTGTAGATTTCCAAGTATCTATACCATTGTGATAAATGTCATCTAGTTGGTCTGCCATTGATGGGTATTCATTTTCTCTTTTGTCAG
>TARA_R110000868_G_scaffold21614_4_pt1 | contig 10647 bp, 9 predicted proteins | sample TARA_R110000868 | Tara Oceans TARA_R110000868 (sample SAMEA4397489) | marine metagenome | biome: Polar Biome; feature: [SRF] surface water layer (ENVO:00010504); material: water (ENVO:00002006), including particulate matter (ENVO:01000060) such as... | depth 5 m | reverse complement strand
CAAGATCTGGGTGTTAAACCGTCCCAAGATCTGGGTGTTAAACCGAAAACCTCGCCTTTTGGCGGGGTTCGTTCGACTATCCTATTCCAATGCGCCTGCGGCTTTTGAAATACGAGTCTCACGAACAAAAAAAAAGCCTATCGTTGGATAGGCTTTGGGTCTTAAGAAATTAAAAAGTATTTATTAAATAACTTTAACGTTTACTGCGTTTAATCCTTTTTTTCCTTCTTTTAGTTCAAACTCAACTTCGTCGCCTTCGCGAACTTCGTCGATTAAACCAGAGATGTGTACAAAATGTTCTTTGTTAGAACCTTCTTCGGTGATGAACCCAAATCCTTTGGCATCGTTGAAAAATTTTACTGTTCCTCTACTCATTACTATAATTTAAATTAATTACTTATTATAAATCAAATATAGTTCCAAAAGTTTGAACCACAATCATTTAAAGCCAAGAATTTTAACAAGCAGCTAAAAAAAATTCGCCAACCCCATTAAAAGCTTACTTTTCAAGGGATTTGGAGATAATAAATTCGACCCTTCTGTTTTGCGCCCTGCCCTCTTCATCCTCATTATTTGCAAGGGGTCTGGTAGGCCCAAATCCATTCCAAGTTAATCTTTTCCTTGCCAAACCCAGTTGAATCAACCTTTTCCCCACCGCTGCTGCCCTTTTATCAGAAAGTTCCATATTGTAGGAATTGGTACCCAAACTATCCGTGTATCCATTGATAACGATCTGCAAAGTGCTATCCGTTTGCAAATAATTGAACACACGCTTTATCTCATTGGCGCCATTATTATCGAGTTCATACTCATCAAAATTGAAAAATATGTTCTCAAAAACATGGGCCTCGTCCAAGGCATAGGCCTGAATTCCCTCTCCAACATATATCATATCCATATAATAATAGGCCCCCTTTACATTTTTATCTTTCACCAATTTCTGTCGCCTCGTTGTGGCATTGTCCTTAAAATTGCCAATTGTAATAAACTGCTCAAAGCCACTGGCAACAAAAGTAGTGGTCACCTTGGTCCAAGAAACCTCATCATTCATGAATTGGTCGCCCAATATCTCGATAAAGCTAAAGTCATTCCCCGAAATTTTGGAAAGTTGCCATTTGGAGAGTACCTTTTTAATTTTAATTTCTATTGGTTTGGACGACAGTAGAACATCAAAATCACGAATGGCATAATCCGAATTCTCGGCCAAATTAATGTAAAAGGATAATGTATAGGTAAGACCCTTTTGTAAAGGCCCCTTTAACTCTCCATGAATGTACTCCCTATAATCTTCTGGGGCGTACATATAAAATCCCAAATACCCCTCGCCAAATTTTGCCGCCTGCTTTCCCATAAAATTGTTGGGCACCCCCATACTAAGACTACAACCATTAAAATAATCTGTACTCCCAAGCGTGGGAATGGACCAATATTTTAGGTCATGTCCAAAATTTCCCAAATGATCCGGGCATTCCAAATAAGATTCAAAACTGGGATTTTCCACTAAATTTTGGGACATAAGCACCATGGTGCAGCATAGGCACACTACATTCGAAATTCGTTTAATTGCAATGGCGAGAACCATTATATTTGTTTAAGCACCTCTAAAATAGGAAATTAAGGGAGTGACACCCTAAGCATGAAGTATCAATTCGATATAGAACACTAAAAATTGACCAAGTGATAAAAAAAATACCTTACTGCCTTTCAACCTCCAAAGAAAGAAGGCAAAAGGCAGAAGGTACATGTACGGCGACCATAAGATACCACGGGGTTTTTGGCAAATCATGACCAACCGATTATTCCAAATATAATTTTAATTCTAAAGATCAAATTTATACGTGGCCCCGGCCAAAACCTGGAAACCTTGTACTTGATAGTTGTTCCAACGCATATAATTTTGTTTGGCAATATTATTGGCTTTTACAAACACGGACAATTGCTCATTTACACGATAGCCAATATGGGCGTTGGCATCAAAGTAGCTCTTCAGGGTAACAGCTGTCATTGTGAAGTCCTCAGGCAACGTTCCAGGAGAAGCCACGGTGTACAAATCATCGCGTTCCCCCACATAAAATAGATTGGCACCCATAAACCACTTCTCCCCTATCTGATAATCCATAAAGGTCGAAGCTGTCAGACCGGGCAGGTTCCAAGCAGGATTATCCGTTTCCGTATCATAATCGAACACTTGTACATTTATACCCAAGCTAAAATTGCGATTAACATCTACGTTTAATTCCCCAAAAACTCCCAAAGTCTTTACGTCATCATAAAAAACTTGAAAACTGTTGCCATAGTAATACCCTTTCTCATCTGTCCTAGCGGTATTTTCAGGGTTTAGCATAAAGAGTGGTTTTCTATTCTCGGCCGTATATGACCCCTTAAGATTATAACTAAGATTGGGCAATAATTGCCCCTTTACACCTATATAGGCGTCGTATTGTTGATCTGTTGGCTGTATGTCCAAGGTAGGTGAAACATATGGATTTTCTTCCACGAAGCCATAGAATGAATTTTGTTTCAACTCCCCTTCTACTCCACCATAGGCTATGGCTACGTCATCTAACAATCGATAGGATGCCGTTACTGTGGGATAAATATAGAAATTGCCCTCACTATTTTCCAAATCCATACCATATACCAAATTTACCCCTAGATTAAGTGAAAGATCATCCCCTAAGATATTGATATTGGGATTTATTCCAACCTGTAAATGGGAGTAGTCTATGCCGGGAATATTGGTGTCATTTGAGACCTGTCCATTTTTAAACTTGCCTCCTAAATAATCCACTTTGGCCTTGAGTGTCAATAATTCATCACCCAAAGGAAATTCGAAAGCCGGTTTTAAAACCGCTCTGTTCTCACCAGATTTGGTAGCATCCCAAAACCGTCTCACCAATAAATTGACACCCTTAAAAAATGAATCCTCCACTTCTACAAATCCCCCTGCAAATACATTAAAATAATTCTGCTTTTCCTCTATCCCGTTCACCACTTCCTCTGTGTAATATCCGTTGGGAATTCCATACCAATTGTACATTTGATGCTGTGCACCCATATTGGCTCCCCAACTTAAATCCCTATCCTTTTTGGTGTAGTTGGCATCCAATTTGGTATTGTAAAATACATTGTCCAAAGCCGTACCATTAATTTCCCCCCTAGAGGAGTGATGATTAAGGCTTAGATCCAATCGTTCGTCCCTGTTCAAGGCACTACTGGTATAAAAATCAACCAAGGCATTGTTATAATTGCCCAAACCTACGGAGGCATAGGAGTTATAAATCTTTTCCGGAGGAGTCTTTTTTACTCCTGAAGCCTTACCCTTGGCAGGCGTAAAGGTAGATACGACCGGGACAGAAAATATACTATAATTAATAGGTTTCTTTTGTAAAACAATGGAATCGTTCAAGGTGGGCATGGACTTCACCTTAAAAGCATCCGAAATGGTCGGGGCATAGGCCTTAACCACTGTCACCGTTTCCGTACCTATATCTTTTTTGTCGTCCTGCGCCAATCCGATTTGAAATAAACCAAGAATGGCAAATAAGGATATTTTTATGTGCTTGTGCATATATTGTTCTTTTTGCATGGAATTTTTAATTTCCATCTGTACTAATGGAGGAATTACTTTGGGCTTCTTTAGCCTTAATTATGGATGACTCTTGCTTGGCTTGGTCCACAATGGTTGGAAATTCACCAAAATTGGCAATAACGCTGTCCAGAATATAAGTAGCTTGAAAAGCATCTCCCAAGGCGTAGAAATTTTTGGCCATAACGATCAATCCTTTGGCGCTCCATTCCTTATAACCGGCATAATCCTTCGCCAATTTTTGGACTGAAGCATTGGAAGCCTCATAATTTTGGGCCTTATTCTTAAAATAGGCGTCATAATAGAGTGCTTCTGCCGCCAAATCCCCGGTGGCAATTTTCAACACCTCCGAATAGGCCTTTTCCGCTCTGTTCCCATCATTGGTCTTAATGGCGGATCTTGCGATCATTATTTGCGCATCACTTTTTATACGGTTGTCTATTTTGGAATTGGACAACACTTTACCAGCATAGGAAATGGTCTTGTCATAGGCTGATTGCTCATAATAACCCTTCATTAAATTAGACTGGGCAAAGGTAATGTTCTGCTGAATCTCAGCCTTGGACTCCAATTGTTCCAAGTAAGGAATGGCAGTAACATAATCGTTCTTGCCAACATAAATCTCACACACTCTTGTAAGGGCCTGTTCGGCGTATTCATTGGTGCCTTTGGCAGCCACATTATTAAAATAGGGCAAAGCCTTATCCTTTTGGCCTTTGCCAAAATACAATTGTGCCAAATTAAAATTGGCTTTTAAGGCATTTAACCCGTTTGGAAATTGGTTAATATAGCTTTCATAGCCCTTAATTGCAGCATCCTGTTTACCTTCAATATATTGTTTGTCTGCAGATTCAAAAGTGGCATTGTCCAGTTCGGTATCCGTTACCTCAACAAAGTCCAGTCCTTTTACCCACTGTGCATACTCACTTACCCTACCCAAGTCCACATATATTAGTTTTGCGGTAGTTACGGCCTGAAGCGCCTCCTGGGTGTTGGGATGGTCCCTGACCACTGTTTTGAATTTTGCCAAAGCCTGTTCGTTTCGGTTGGCATTATAATGTACCAATCCTTGACGCAACATAGCCTGGGGCACCAGAGTACTTCCTCTATAATCTCCGATCAATTGATCGTAAAGCTGTAACCCTCTTTCTGTATTATTAGCTCTTACATAGGAGTTTGCCAATTCAAACAAAGCATCATCCTTCAGGGTTGAGTTGGGATATCTGGAGACAAAATTGGAAAGCTCCTCTATCTTCGTGGCACTCCTATCAACAAATCCATAACTCAATGCTTTTTGGTAAGCTGCGTAGTCACTTCCAGGAGCGTTCCGCGCAATGGCCTTATTATAAGTTTCTATGGCCGGCCAATACTTACTACTAACAAAATAACTATCCCCTAAACGCAGATAGGCATCGTTCAATTTTTCGCTATCACTGCTTGTGGTCTCCACAAAATTGGAAAATGCGGTTATGGCACTGGTGTAATTTCTTAATTTGAAATAAGTATATGCCAAATTATAATTTAGGTCCTTGAATTCAGGGGTAGATTTAGCTGTGGGAATGGATTTAAATTGAAGATATCCTGCCAAGGCATCATCAAAATGATTCATATTATAGTCAGATTCCGCCTTCCAGTAGCTTGCCCTAGCCTTAAAATATGGGTCTTCAGCATTGTCCAAAGACTTTTTGAATACGGCGGAAGCCTGCTCATAGTTCAACTCCAAAAATAATTCCACACCCCTATAAAACGCCACTTTTTGATAAGTAGCTTTACTGGCAAAATTTTTATTTTTTTCCAACAGGTCCATCGCCCCGGCAAAATTCTTTGAGGTAATATAGGAATCTACCAATAGTTCCTGCATCTCCTCTTTATGGGTATCATTGGGATACTTTTCCAAATAAGTAGTCAACACTTTAGGAACTGGCTCGTACGCATTCCCGATTTCATAACTCAGTCGGGCATAATTTAGATAGGCATCCTTCTGAATTTCTGGATTAAAATCCATTTGGGATGCATTTCTAAAGGCATTCAAAGCTTCTTGTTTCTTATCCAACTTTAGATAGCATTCCGCTAAATGATAATAGGCGTTTTGAGAAACATCATTATTACCATCAATTATTTTATTGAATTGTTGAATCCCATTGGCATAATCCCCTTGCATATAGTAGGAATAGCCCAAGAAATAATAATCGGTATTGCTCCACTTTCCTCTTTTACCCTTGTATTCCGTTAAATACGGAATGGCATTGGCGTATTGTTTTAGATTGAAATAACTCTCCCCAATAATTTTGTTAAGCTCCGACACCTCGGTACGATCAGATTTTGGCAATTGTTTTTTTGCCAAAGCGATCGCCTCTTCAAATTTGCCCAATTTAAAGTTCATATCCGCCTGATAGTAGGACAGTTTTTCCTCCAACAATTCTTGATCCGTTATCTGATCAAAACGTTGATTGGCCTGGGCATAATCATCTTGCTGATATGAGATATACCCCAAGTAGTATTTTGCTTGGGAGCCATAGGTGGGCGAGTTGGTGACCTGGTTTAGATAACGCTCGGCATCTTTTGGTTTATTGGATGAAAATAAAGCATATCCATTATTAAAATTGAAGCGCTCCTTGTCTTTTCTGGACATGGAACTTTGATCTACCTTGGTATACCATTTTAAGGCATAAGGATATTTACCAGTTTCAAAATAATAATCGGCCACATCAAGATAAGCGGAATTGCGCTTGGTGGAAGTAGGGTACTTTTCTACAAAGTCCTCCATTAACCTGTCGGCCCCCAACTGATTTAAGCGAATAGCAGCCGTAGCGGCATAATATGCACTGTTGGCCTGGGTTTCTTCATCCCTGGTATTGTTTTTTACCTTGTCAAAAATAGTCTGAGCTGCTTGATACTGTTTATTGTTATACAAGGCCAAAGCTTCCTGATAGTCCTTTTGGTCAAAAGTATAAATTTTAGATTCCTGGGCGTTTGCATAAAACAAAGACCCAAAAAAACACAGTATTACAGCGGTTTTTTTTCTTAGCATAATGTTCTCTAGAAGTTAAGAATTACCGTAATTAAATTATATAACGATAAATATTGTCCTCAAGTATATGATAAAGAAAAAGATTTTTTAATAAGATTTGATTTATTTCCATAGGAACTTATTACATTTATATCAACATTAAAAACTATGAGCGAAAGCATATTGCAGCTGAAGGATGTAGCCGTATTTCAGGGAGAAAACTTAGTATTGAACGATATCAGCCTTGAAATAAAAAAAGGAGAGTTCGTATACCTTATCGGGAAAACGGGCAGTGGAAAAAGTAGCTTTATGAAAACTTTATATGGCGACCTCCCGTTAAAACAAGGCAGCGGTTACATTGTAGATTTCAATCTTACCACCCTAAAGGAAAAAGATATTCCTTATTTGAGAAGAAAATTAGGGGTCGTGTTTCAGGATTTTAAATTATTACCAGATCGCAACGTCAACAATAACCTTCTTTTTGTACTTAAAGCTACTGGCTGGAAGGACAAGAGCGAAATGAACGCCAAAATTGAAGACGTTCTGGATAAGGTAGGTATGAAAACGAAAGGCTTTAAATTTCCCCATGAACTTTCTGGTGGGGAACAACAGCGTATTGCCATAGCTCGAGCCTTACTAAATGACCCCGATCTAATTCTGGCAGATGAGCCTACTGGGAATCTTGACCCCCAAACCAGTGTGGAAGTAATGAAAGTACTACAGGATATCAACAAAACAGGAAGGACCATCCTTATGGCTACCCACGACTATGCCCTTATCCTTAAATACCCATCCAAGACATTAAAGTGCGATGGCAATAAGGTTTTTGAAGTAATACAACGGGCAGTTTAAACACCTGAAAAAGAAAATCCCCTAGTCCATCCCCTCCATTTCCTTCATTAATTTGACCTTGATCAGCTGGCCATTTTGACCGGCCTATCCGGTTGCGCATAGACCATACGGCACCAATTTCATTACTTTATTTTTCAAATTAGGTTCGGTTTGGCCTTGCCAAAGGACACTTCACTTACTATTTTATCCGTTTCACTTACAATCTACCTATAACTCCTTTGATAGCCCCTAACTTTGCATCTCAATTAAAAGGCAAATCAAAATAATTTAAAAATAAATAATATGAAAAACGCAGCTATATTATTAAGTACCATACTAGTATCCCTTTCACTGTTCTCATTTTCAGGAAAGGACGCATGTTTAAATTCTGAAGACAGTGACTGTATTTACGAATCAAACAATCCGTTCGCAGAAGGATTACTTCTGGATGAAGAAATTAGAAATTTAAGTATAGACCAGATAAACCTGATCGAAGAAGAGGAAGAAATTGTATTAGGATTTAATACCTCCGCCTATCTTCCCCAAGGCTTTAACCCTTATAACGGCATGGAACTGGATCTAGATGATATTATTGTAGAAGAATTGGAGGAAGAAATTGTCTTAGGATTTGACCCGGCAGACTATCTACCAATTGGTTTTAATGCCTATGCAGGCATGGAACTGAACCTTAACGATATTGTAGTTGAAGAATTGGAGGAAGAAATAAACCTTGGCTTTGAAGTAATGAATTATCTTCCAAAAGGATTTGATCCTTACACCAAATAAACAAAAGGTTAACGATTGCTCACATTTAGGCCCTTGACATTTCTCAAGGGCCTTTTTATTTACATGGCGACCATAGGCCTATTAAAATCTATCCGAGGAACTATGATGGGCACAATTAAAGAAGTATATTTAAAATCAACAAGGACAACATGGAATCTCCCAAACAAGTAAAACAGCTTGAGATAATAAAAATCGCCCTACTGATTGCTGTTTTGGTGACCCTACCACTGACCATATCCCTATTTAGGTCAACCGGTTTTAATAAAGAGATTTTTTCAAGTGAGCTGTTTGCAGATCTTGATTTAAAATTCTGGTTTTTCTTCCTTTTTTCGTGGTCCGCACTGCAGTTCAATACCAATTTTATTTATCGGATCCCTAAAAAGAACCGCTTAATGGATTGGGGATTGAGGCTCGTGGGCAATATTGGAATTCTAGTGGCCACAATTTCTATCCTAAATTTAGTATACCCTATTTTTATTGAAAAGGACATTTCCAACAGGGAAGAGGATTTTCAAGATTTTATATTCATCGTTGTCCTCATCATCATACTTTTTATCTCCAGAATTTTAAGGCTTAAAATTATTCAGGGTGAAAGTATTCTCGAGAATGAACATTTAAAACAACAAAACCTGCAGAACGAACTCTCTGCCTTAAAGAACCAAATAAACCCCCATTTTCTATTCAATTCCCTAAATACCCTCAATTCCCTTATACGCGACAATAAGGAGGCTACTATGTTTGTTAAAAAGCTTTCCTTTATGTACCGTTACATTTTGCAAAGTGGGGACCGCGATCTTGTAGCACTTAAAGAAGAAATTAAATTTCTGGATAGTTATACGTATTTAATCAAAACAAGATATAGGAACCGTTTTCAAATCGAAATCTCCATAGACGAAGGTTATCTGGATAGAAAAATCCCGCCATTGGCATTACAGTTATTGGTGGAAAATGCAGTGAAACATAACGAAATTTCGGAAACACATCCTTTAAAGGTGCACATATACTCACAGGGCGACTGCATTTATGTGGAAAACAAAGTAAGGGCGCGGACAACATTGGCGGAGGGGACAGGAACAGGACTTTTAAACCTATACAAGCGTTATTATATGATAAGAAAGCAGCAAATTATTGTGGATAAACAAAATGATATTTTCCGCGTAAAATTACCTTTGAATAAAATGACATGAAAGTAGTAATTGTAGAAGATGAATTGGCGGCAAGTGAAAATCTTGTCTATATGCTAAAAAACTTGGAGGATACGCTTGAGGTTTTGGCGGTTCTAGACTCTGTAAAAACCTCGGTCGATTATTTTTCACGAAATGAGGGAGCCGACCTTGTTTTTATGGATATACACCTGGCCGATGGGCTGTCTTTTGAAATTTTTGAAGCGGTTAAAATAGACGCCCCTATAATCTTTACCACCGCTTACGATCAATATGCTTTAAAGGCATTTAAGTTAAATAGTATCGATTATTTATTAAAACCCATAGATGAGGATGAATTGGAGGAAAGCTTAACACAATTCAAAGTTCAATCCAAGAACAAAGGACTTATAAATAATCAAGTCGAAGGCCTATTGAGCTTATTAAGCAACCAGAAAAAGGGCTATAAATCAATGTATTTGGTCCATCATAGAGATGAATTGATACCTCTAAAAACAGAAAAAATTGCCTACCTATTTATTGAAAACGGCATTGTTAAGGCCGTAACAAAGGATAAACAAACGTATTTTATAGAACAAAAATTGGAAGATATTGAGAATGACCTTGACCCTTCCAATTTTTATCGCCTTAACCGCCAATTCATAGTTCAAAGGGATGCCATTTCTGGAATTAAGCAATATTTCAATGGGAAGCTAATCGTTAATGTAATCCCCGCGCATGAGGAGCGTGTAGTCGTAAGTAAGGCGAAAGCCGCCGAATTTAAAAACTGGATGAACAATTGAGCCTAAAAGGATTTAAATAAAACCCTTATTTAATAAAATCATTTCCCCATTTCAGGACCTCAGATTCAACTGGACAGACCTTCAAAAACAAACAACCAAGTACTTAGTGCATTGGATTTAACGGGAATTTAAGCACTGGAATCAATGAAAATCCAGAAATTCATTAGTTAGGAGACCAAGGCTTGCTTAACAATGCGACAAGAAAAAGGCGCCGACTTTTATATAAAAGTCGGCGCCTTATAATTTTTATCTTATTTACCCGAGAATGTCACATTTAACAAAGCAGCCATTCCTTCTGATTCCATAGCAGTGGCACTTGGCTTATAAACGAAATAAACCTCATTGCCCTTTTTATTAATTTCCTCATTCAATTTTATACTAACCGTACCATTTTCTTGTCCTGGTTTTGGAACCGGCATAGTACCCGTTCCAATCAATTTCCCATCCGGGCTATTTAAACGTACCTCAAAAGCGAGACCAAAATCT
>TARA_R110000868_G_scaffold10639_1_pt1 | contig 10655 bp, 9 predicted proteins | sample TARA_R110000868 | Tara Oceans TARA_R110000868 (sample SAMEA4397489) | marine metagenome | biome: Polar Biome; feature: [SRF] surface water layer (ENVO:00010504); material: water (ENVO:00002006), including particulate matter (ENVO:01000060) such as... | depth 5 m | reverse complement strand
CGCCCCGCGAGGGGAGAAGGTGGTCGAAGACCGGATGAGGGACGATCAATTTTCAACTTGCGCAGCAAGTCCTCCTTAAATCACCGACTCTGGCCAATATAAGAACAACCCATAATCATTTACCCTTAAAACCCAAGCATTACTTGAAATTCACCCCTTAAGCCCAAATATCATGCCTAATCCACTGGAGAAATGTAATGGAACAATATCGAGGCACAACGATCTTATCAGTTCGTCGTAATGGCAAAGTCGTCATCGGCGGCGATGGCCAAGTCAGCATGGGTAACACCGTGATGAAAGGCAATGCTCGCAAAGTGCGACGCTTATATAAAGACAAAGTGATCGCGGGTTTTGCAGGCGGCACAGCTGATGCCTTCACATTATTCGAACGCTTTGAAGGCAAGCTTGAAGCGCACCAAGGACATTTAACGCGCGCAGCGGTTGAGCTCGCGAAAGATTGGCGCACCGACAAAATGTTGCGTCGCCTAGAAGCCCTGCTTTGTGTTGCCGATCACAGCGCATCATTAATCATCACCGGTAACGGTGATGTTATCGAGCCAGAAAATGACATTATGGCCATTGGTTCTGGTGGCATGTATGCCTTGTCTGCTGCGACGGCTTTAAAAGACAACACTGACATGGACGCGCGCGACATTGTCGAAAAAGGTTTAAAAATTGCAGCGGATGTTTGCGTCTACACCAATCACAATCGTGTGATTGAAGAAATGGAATATTAAGGAACACAACAATATGTCAATGACACCTAAAGAAATTGTCAAAGAATTAGATCACCACATTATCGGCCAAAATGATGCCAAACGTGCCGTAGCCATTGCACTACGTAATCGCTGGCGCCGTATGCAGGTTGCGGAAGATCTACGCCCAGAAATCACCCCGAAAAATATTTTAATGATTGGGCCCACCGGTGTCGGTAAAACTGAAATCGCACGCCGCTTAGCGAAACTGGTTAACGCGCCTTTTATTAAAGTCGAAGCCACTAAGTTTACCGAAGTCGGCTATGTCGGTCGTGATGTTGAATCGATTATTCGTGACTTAACTGACCGCGCAGTAAAGCTATTACGCGAACAAGAAATTGAAAAAGTAAAAGTACGCGGTGAAGATGCCGCCGAAGAACGTGTGCTAGATGAACTACTACCACCGCCCCGCCCCATGATGGACGGTGAACCAAAAGACGACACCGATAAAACCAAAGAAAATGACACGCGCCAAAAGTTCCGTAAAAAATTACTCGAAGGCGACTTTGATGACAAAGAAATCGAAATTGAAGTGAATGCTGTGATTGGTGTTGAAATCATGACCCCAGCGGGCATGGAAGACATGTCGAGTCAGTTACAAGGCATTTTTGAAAACATGCGTAACGAAAAAAAGAAAAAGCGCAAAATGAAAGTCAAAGAAGCGCTTCGCGTGATTGCCGAAGAAGAATCTAGCAAACTCATCAATGAAGATGACCTTAAATTACAAGCGGTCGAAACCGTTGAACAGCACGGCATTGTTTTCTTAGATGAAATCGATAAAATTGCGAAACGTGGCGAACAACAAGGCGGTGGTGATGTATCACGTGAAGGTGTGCAACGTGATTTATTGCCATTAGTTGAAGGTTGCACCGTTTCAACTAAATATGGCCAAGTCAAAACCGACCATATCTTATTTATCGCATCCGGCGCATTCCATTATTCAAAACCGTCTGATTTAGTCGCTGAATTACAAGGTCGTTTACCGATTCGCGTAGAATTAAAATCATTAACCGTCGATGATTTCAAACGCATCTTAACTGAACCCACGGCATCACTCACCGAACAACAAATTGCCCTCATGGCCACCGAAGGCGTTAACATCGAATTCAAAGCCGATGCCATCCAACGCTTAGCCGAAATCGCATGGCACGTAAATGAAAACACTGAAAACATTGGTGCGCGTCGCTTACATACTGTGATGGAACGCTTAATGGAAACTTTATCTTACGAAGCACCTGATAAAAATGGTGAAAGCTTAGTCGTTGATGCCACCTATGTGAATGATCACCTAAATGAACTATCACAAGATCAAGATTTGAGTCGTTATATTCTTTAGTGAGGTCTGGAGTTTGGCAAAACCGCGCTAGTGCGCGGTTTTTTTATGTCTTAACGATAAACATTATATGGTAAAATAAAGCTACTTTAGAGCTTACGCGCAACACGGATGCCAGATTGCCCTTCTAGATTCCGTGGTCAAGCCACGGAATGACAGAAATGCCGTCATCCCGTGGCTTGACCACGGGAACCAGCATAACCTGGAAGAATACTCACCACCGAGGTAGGCTGTATTTTGCGTAAGTACATCATTAATCAATACGAGCATTACACCCATGACTGACAAAGACACCACCCACTTTGGTTACAAAAACGTACCAACGGAAGAAAAAGAAACTTTAGTCGGTAATGTATTCCGTTCGGTTGCGAACAAGTATGACATCATGAATGATGCTATGTCATTGGGCGTGCATCGGATATGGAAACGATTTACTATTGATAAAAGTGGTGTCAAACCTGGCGATAAAGTTTTAGACTTGGCGGGCGGAACAGGTGATTTAACGGCAAAATTTGCTAAGCTCGTTGGCCCTAAAGGTGAAGTGACATTATCTGACATCAACGAAGCGATGTTAGCCGAAGGCCGTAAGAAACTCATCGACAAAGGTATTATTGACAACGTTAAATTTCAAATTGCCAATGCAGAAGAACTGCCATTTGAAGATAATAGCTTCGACATTATTACCATTGCTTTTGGCTTGCGTAATGTCACCCATAAAGACAAAGCCTTAAAAGAAATGCACCGCGTGTTAAAACCGGGCGGCAAAGCCATGGTGTTAGAGTTTTCTAAACCCACCTCAGAAACGTTTGGTAAAATTTATGATAAATTTTCATTTAACGTGATCCCCAAACTCGGCAAATGGATTACCGATGATGAAGAAAGCTATCAATACTTAGTCGAATCTATCCGTAAACACCCTGACCAACACACCTTAAAAGCTATGATGGTTGATGCTGGATTTGAGGATTGTGACTATCATAATCTTACTGGGGGTGTTGTGGCACTGCATACGGGTAGGAAATATTAACACTATCTTACTCTTTGCCCCCTTGGGGGAAAAGATGGCCGTAGGCCAGATGAGGGAGAAGATGACGAAGTCATCTCATGAAAAAGCCTTTTTAATCGACCCTCATCTGCCTAATAGCATCTTCTCCCGCCAGCGGGAGAAGCAAAGGAAGAATGAAAATGATTAAAACTATCGCCTTAAGCACACTAGAAAAGGCCTTAAATAACGCTATCAGCTTAGATCCTGCTTCGCTTGAACGTTTGCGTGAACTCGAAGGCCACATCATTAAAGTTGAGCTGCTTAAACTTGATCAACACTTTTTTTTGTTTTTTACCGATGATGGTTTCTCCTTGCGCGAAAACTGTAATGGCGAAGCTGACATTATTATTCGCGGCGCACCCTCTGCACTTTTTAAAATGGGCATGAGTGAAAACAAAACCCTTTACGGAAGTGATGTCAAAATCATTGGTGACATGGGGCTGGGTGAAGCCTTACAAAATATCTTTTCGCAAATCGATATCGATTGGGAAGAAGGCATCGCACAATACACTGGCGATGTCGCGGCACACCACATCGGCAAAACCCTTCGCAAAACCCGCGACTGGACCAAACAAACTCACGAGAATATGCAGCAAAACTGGAAAGAATACCTGCAAGAAGAAATCAATGTGTTGCCTCGCCAAGAAGAAGTGCAACAATTTTGTGATGAGGTGTCAACACTACGTAATGATGTCGAGCGCTTAACAACGAGGATGCAACAACGATAATCTTGCGCAGCGCGCATTAGCTATCAACTGGATACCGTATCTTCCTTTCACTAAAAAATAATAACTGAGCTTCAAATGTATCCATTAAATGTTACAGACTCTCAAACAAATACTCTATACCGAATGATTGACCACTATACACTGGAGTGCTTTCAACGAGCGATGATAACCGTTGCGCCGACAATATTGTGGACATTAGTTTCTAGCCAACGCCATTGGACATTTTTTTGTAGAAAATTTTATGCGTCTGTTCAACAAGATCTGCCAGCACTTGCGCAGTATGAATTACGCACACTATTGGTATGTGGCTATTTATCGGCTTATGGAGTAATGATTTCAGCACACTCTCCTCACAATAATCCTGAAGCCACACAACAAGCAAATCAAAATTTTGCTCCCATTAGTGTTACTGAAATACGAGAACGTCGATATCAAAACGAACCTTCTATGACTGATCGCTGGTTTGAGGAATATAGAGCCAATAAAATATCTAACGTACGAATAGCTTCAATGCTCCTAACCGCCCAACCCAATACCATCAATCCTCTGTTTTTCGAACAGTTATACTTTGCGTTACATAACGTGCCCTTTCAGGATGTAAAACAACAAATACTTGAACGCCGAGCAGCTATTATAGGAAATCGGCAATTGAGAATAAATAATGCTCGTGAAGAACAAGCATGGTTATTAGAACAAAGGCGAGCTGAAGCAGCCCGTCAGCAACCAGCGCACGGCCATATTGGGGCTCAGGGATAAAACTATATAAACCTTACACCCTCTATCTGCTATAATCGCGGCCATGAAAAACTTATTCCGCTTAATACATGTCGCTTGGATTCTTTCACGTTATCGCATCGATACCGTGCTGAAAGGTACAGGTGCCGCTTGGCTATTAAAATGCTTTGTTTTGTTCAATGTACCCGCTTGGTTTCGAGGGCAAGAGGCTTCTCGCGGTGAACGCGTGCGATTGGCGCTGGAGTCATTGGGGCCTATTTTTGTGAAGTTTGGGCAGGTGTTATCGACACGGCCGGATTTGTTTCCTGAAGACATTGTGAAAGAACTCATTAAGCTGCAAGACCGAGTGCCACCCTTTAGCCCTGAGCTAGCTCTGCAAATTGTTGAAACTGCTTACGGCAAGCCTGCTGACCAAGTGTTTAAGAAATTTGATAGTGAATCATTAGCCTCAGCATCGATTGCGCAAGTGCATGCCGCAACCTTGCTTGATGATAGCGATGTGATTGTCAAAATTGTTCGTCCGAATATCACGAAAGTCATTAAAAAAGATGTGCGTTTGTTATTTAGCATCGCGAAACTCGCACGCCGCTTTTTACCCGATGGTAAACGCATGCGGCCCGTTGATGTGATTAAAGAATTTGAACGCACCATTTACGATGAGCTCGATATGCAACGCGAAGCAGCTAACTGCTCGCAACTGCGTCGTAACTTTGACAACTCTGATTTATTATACGTGCCAAAAATCTATTGGGATTACGTGCGCCCTAATATACTCGTGCAAGAGCGCATCTATGCGGCGCGTATTAACGACATTGAAGCCTTACGCGACATGGGCTGCAACATGAAAAAACTCGCCGAAGATGGCGTGGCGATTTTCTACACGCAAGTGTTCCGTGATAAGTTCTTTCATGCCGATATGCATGGTGGCAATATTCTTGTGGATATTACCGACCCGAAAAGCCCGAAATACTGCGGCATCGATTTTGGCATCATGGGCTCACTCACTGATGATGATCAATACTACTTAGCCATGAACTTTTTAGCCTTCTTTAACCAAGACTACCGCCGTGTTGCTCAATTACATATTGATTGTGGCTGGGTGCCAGCAACCACACGCGTTGATGAATTAGAATCGGCTATCCGTACCGTTTGCGAGCCGATCTTCAACAAACCGCTAAGTGAAATATCTTACGCTAAAGTACTCATGCGCCTCTTCCAAGTCGCCCGACGTTTTGACATGGAAGTGCAACCGCAATTAGTGTTGCTACAAAAAACTTTGTTAAACGTCGAAGGCTTAGGCCGACAACTCTACCCTGAACTTAACTTATGGGAAACGGCTAAACCGCATTTGGAAAGCATCATGAAAAACCAAATTGGCATTCGGGGTTTACTGCATAAAGTAAAACAACGCTTACCGTATTGGTTGGAAGAGTTACCTGAAATACCCGGCCTCATTCATCAAGCGCTTGAACAGCTCGCTAAAGCTAAGCGATAATTTCACAAGTAGAACTTACGAAAAGACCACCTATATTCCTGGATTCCGCGGTCAAGCCGCGGAATGACGGAGATCCTCGGTATCCCTTACTTAAACTGCACAATAATAGAGATGCTCGTCATCCCGCGGCTTGACCGCGGGATCCAACACAACCAGCATTTACACAACGGTATAAACACCGTCGAGCTGTTAAGATCTTCATCAACCTTAATCTTTGCGTTTACTTTTTTGCAGGTACTCGAACGTCTTAGTCGTAGCAAAGCGCCTTAACATATTGTATATCTTAACAATGGCTTAACGGCTTACCTACTATAAAATTGTGCAATAATTCTAAATTGTGACGCTCAGGTTTTTTATCAGCGTTCATCCAACCAATGGCGATAATGCCTTGAAACTGTTTCGGGAGTTGAATTTTATTATCTTTCACACCATAAGCTTGCTGCACTTGGCATAATAAGGCATGGGGGTTGTCTGAAGCATTCACATCAACAACCAAGCGGTAATTGACGTTATAGGCCTTTGCTTTTTGCAACACGTTGGGGACATATTGAATGTTCGCAGGAAACAGTGGCAATAATAAACGCCCACGTTTTTTTATTTCTGCCTGTAGCTTATGCAGGTTATAAGTGCCCAGTTTAGTTATTTTATCTTGCTGAGTGCAGTAACCATTGTGCAAATAACGCGGGTCTATATACACTTCGAAACGACGATGTAATTTACTATTAATAACACCATTAATCAGCTGTAATTTTTTCGCATTACCCCGGCACAGCATGGGCCGCTCAATAATAGCGACTGTTTTCCAAGCGGGTGACAAGGGTTGTGTCGTTGAATAACGCACGACACGCTTGATTGTGTTATCAATAATTGGCGTCCAATCATTCAAGTAGACGATGCCATGAAAATGGTATTGCTTCGGCAGCGTAAAGTTCGTTAAATACGGCACAAAAGCATCACCGACACCCTCGAAGTTATACATGACCAATGGCGTATAAATATCGTTAATATAGGGGTATTGCTTTAAATCTTTTTCAATCAACCGATAATTTTTTAATGAAGTAGCATAGGCATAAACAGCTAATATTGGCTGCGCTTGGCTAACACCTGCCATCATGAAACATAACAAAACCAACACGACTCGGGATATTTTCATCATCACTCACTTCAATTGTGCGAAACATACCTGATGTTTGCGGAAACGGATAGTCCATCCTATAATGGTTAGTATGAAATTTCAACATACCATTATTAGCTTACTACTTCTGCCCGCACTGGGCATCGCCTATCCACACTGCAATGGTCCATCAAATGCTATTACTTATTCGAACCAATCCAATTGTGGAGGTGGTGGATCTGTTTGGTACTGGAAAAACTGCACAGACAATACCGTTAGCGCAAGCTTACGCAACAGCTCAGGCGATCAAGTTTGTGGTGCCGGGCAAGTTGGCTCAGGTGGCGATGTAAAAACATTGGCTTACTGCCCAAATGGTTACTTAGATGCTCAACATTACACGGCACCTTGGGTATACCTAACCCATGTTGACCGAGGTGGTGCCGTAAAAGAATCGGATACTGGCATTCATTACTACAGCGCCCCCGCTGGACAAAGCGGTCACTGCACAGCTGGCGAAGCGCTAGGCCCAGTTGGCAAAGACATCATGAATGACGCTGGCCCGGCTGCTGCTAATGGCGCTTAACCTGATGGTCTTTGTAGCGGGATATTGAACCAGAACTACCTTAAACGAAGCGAAGCAAACACTGTCGTAAATATCTACTCTCTATTAATGGTGCTCTTACATCAGAGCGAGATCAATTGCTCGAGTATCGTAAAATATCCCGAAGAAAAATCACCTTTGAGAGATTAATATACCCAAAGCATTTGAATTTTAGTTTCTCAAAGCTATCTCTTGTGTATTGTCATCCCGTGGCTTGACCACGGGATGACGACCTTAAGATGGCTTATTCGCACACCTAAAATTCAATCGCTTTAGGTATAGAAGCTAAAGCATAGACACCAGCTGATTTTAAACGAGCATTTTAATTTGTGCTGTTTCATTTTTCACTGAACCATATATCCAGCACCTGCTGGACATATGCTTTGCTCCTAATCGCCTTACCTTCTATATGTTTTTTGAAAAAAGCTGGGACTGCTTGCTGATAACTCAACAAGTGGTCTGCCCATATAGATGATTGAGGATAAAGTGTTACAAATGTTGCGCCGGAAAATATAACCTTGATATCTTGTTTAAAATTTAGATAAGTTAATCGATTCCACTTCGAACTCCGATAGTTTTCATTAATATTACCCGATAATTCTCGATAACACCTAAGTGCTTCACTATACGTTTGAAATGAATCTGTTATAAAATCATTTTGTCTTCTTGTGACATGGCTGTCATCTGCCCAAATTATGATTTTATAAATAAATGCAACAAAATTTAGAAGCCCCACATTATCACCAAAATATTCTCTGTAGTTTTTGTAAAATTGTTTCCAAAACTCTTTTTCAAATATGCTTGCTAATTTCACGACTTGCGCTTTTTGCTGTAATAATAAATCCAAGCCATACACATAATTCCTGAAATAGTCCTCTTGGTAGTCGGCAGGTGGAGAAAAATCTGTCATTTCTCGCTGAAGTTTTATGAATTTACCACTAGCATAATTACCAAGTATTTCCTGCCAAAACTTACTCGAACGTTGAGTTTGATCTGGCGGACCTTGTTTATAAGCATTCACCACTTGCTCTACAGCCGTCCTCATACTATCTCTTTGATAATGACTAAATTGAAATCGCCTGGAAACTGCTTCAGTTAATATGTTTTCTCTCAACAAAATCGTTATGATTGCACGTAGTCTTCGTCTGAAATGCCAAAGCAATAGCCCGCTGAGTTTACTATACTGACTAGGTATTAATGTGTTGAATAGTTCACTAACTAATGTAGTGTTAAACAAGCCATACGCTTGAAAAAAACTCTCACACATAATGGCTTTATTTGCTGAAAACACATCAATAATAAATTGGCTTATATCTTTCACTCCACCATCAGGTGAAGACAGATCAATGGGCCAAGCGTTTGGCTTTGCTGTTGTTAAACAAGGAAAATGTTTTACATCCTCAACATCGACATCAAAAGCGGAATAACCCGGCGTACCTTGTTGACCAATAATTGCTGCATTCCTTAGAGCTGAACTAATGCTTACCATCGCATTGTCGAAGTCAATCGTCACCAGATTTCCTCCGCTAAACCCCCAGTTACCCAGGTGTAAATCTTCGTTTTCCAACACATAAGTCATCACCAACCACAGGATTACTAACCTTGGCTTTACCTTTTTTAGTAACTCTAATGCTACGGTTAGGTGTGAGTCTTTTTGAAAATCAGCACATGACTTGTAATTCGGCAGCAAGGATATCAGTGTAACTTGCTTGCTCCGATCGGACAGCTTAACTTCAGCAACTAATTCTGGTGCAATGAGTCCAAATAACACTGAAACTAATACTTCAATGCTGGCTAATAATTCAGGATATTGTGTATTATCGTAGCTTTTCACAATACATTCTTTGTCACTTCGTCGTTCTCGGCTAATAACAACGGAGTTCTGTGAATCGGCTATATTAATTGGAATTATAGCCGCTAAATGCTGGCTAGCCATTTCTTTCGGTGTGGCTTTTTTAGGTTCTGGCACAACTGGATCAACCAGGTGCCACAGAAAACTCTTTAACACATCAATGTTTTCGCCTGTTTTTGCAGAGACAAGGAACACCCCCGTAAAGTCACCCTGCTCTCTCCATCCATCCAAAGTCGCTTCTATTGCGCTTTCATCCACTAGTTTGATCAAGTCACTTTTTGTTACAACGACGACTATTGGTATGCCCTGCCGGCAAGCCTCCTGTTGACTATGAAGCCACCAACCAAAAGAATTTTTCTGTGCACAAAGTCGAGACCCATCTAACACACACACCAAAATATCAGCATCTTTGCAGATAACTCTAGTCATCGCAAAAAATCTCTCATTCCCAGGCGTATCAAAGCAGCGTATCATTGCTTTATCTGTTTGCTGGGAAATAGAATGTGAATGAAATTTTGTTAGCCAGCGAATCTCAGTCCCTATTGTAGACCTACCTGGTGGCTTAAATTGACTATCAACCATGCGCTCTAACAATGCTGATGAGCCGCTCCCTGCTTGAACAGGGCTAAAAACAACTGTTGGTTTATTGCTGGAATTGAACATATGGTTAGTGTGGTTATTATCTGACTAATGATAACATGCCTTGCACAAACATGTTCCATTTTAATCCGCTAGTAAACGGCTTAAAGCCCTTAATGTGATTGCAAAGTATTGGATAAGCTCGATGAGCTGAGCTCGATTTCTGCTCACATTAGCAGGGCTGCTTTTAACTCCACTCCCGTTTAGCCAAGGCTAAAATGAAATACCGTGCTAACTGCCCTCAAAATATAATCCCTAACGGTGTTACTACCTGTTATTTGCTAGAATTTTGGCGTATTTCTTATCTTCACTCAGCTTAAGCACTTTGAAATGCCCATTGAGGCGTTGTTGGGATTTG
>TARA_R110000868_G_scaffold8843_7_pt1 | contig 10657 bp, 11 predicted proteins | sample TARA_R110000868 | Tara Oceans TARA_R110000868 (sample SAMEA4397489) | marine metagenome | biome: Polar Biome; feature: [SRF] surface water layer (ENVO:00010504); material: water (ENVO:00002006), including particulate matter (ENVO:01000060) such as... | depth 5 m | reverse complement strand
TGGTTCATACAAACATTCTTTGGGATCATATCCATTGAACCCTATAACCTTATCATATTGATCTTTATACTTAATTATTTTATCTCTTTTAGAATCCCAAAATGTTACAATAATAGCTTTACCACTTGGTATTGTAGTTTCAATCTTTAAATGAGAATCATCAACCACATCTTTAGCATCATCTACTTCAAATATTCTACCCTTCAAAAGTGGATCAGCATAAATGCCAAATCTACCTATACCTTTTAAAAGATTTTCTATATCTAAATGACCACCACCACTATTTCCATTCTTTAAGTTACTTATTGCTCTTTGTCCCCAATAATCAAGCTGATTATCAGAATTCATACTTGTATCCAATTTGATACTTGGTTTTTTGGATAACTCGTCTACATCCTTTAAAACTTCGGGGTCATCACAATAAAAATCTTTTTTAACAAGACTATATCCAAATATAGCATTTTTACCACTCTTGTCATCTTTATATACAAGAAAAGCACACTTATTCGATGGGCTACGATAACTGTATATCTTTTTCTTATAATATACAGTGTCGGGATTTTCAACCAACATTTCAATTAATTTTATCATAAATTTTACCAATATTTACCCCTTCCTTTGTTACCCAAACTACGAATCCGATGACTACGGCAACTCCAATAACCAGCTGTTGTTCTATCCTTTTTTTGACTACACCTGTGTCTAGCTGCAAAACTTTTACGACGGGCCTTGTTACCAGCTCTACTTCTCATATTTGGATCTCCAAACGTCACCTTCTTGATATTGCCATTCTTAGCTTTTACATACACCGCATACTTCTTTGGACCACCTGGAGTTCTAACGGGCCTATTAAGCGTAACATTCTTACCACGATGTTTTGCTTCCATCATCAAGTCTTCTGCAATTTCAATAGGTGCATCCAAATAAATTTCTCGACCATCAATCATCACCTTTTTTCCCAAATCACTTTCAACCAACTCAGCATCCGCATCACACAATTCAATTAAATTGTCAAAATACAATTTACGAACCTCGTCAATCAGTTCAAAGTAAGACTCGCTATAAGTTCTAAAAATGTTCTCACTAAGTGGGATTTGTTTTTTGATGTGATATTCCAAATAAGAACTCGCCACAACATCCACATTTTCAGGCAATCGCATGGGACACAGTGACTCGTTTTCAAGAAGGTCATTAAGCTTGATCATATGATATAAATATTATCCGTATTTGTTTATCGTTTTTAATTCGTTGATCAAAATCTTCTCATTTGCGTCTAGATTTTTGTCCAATTCAACAAATACATCATTTAACGATACTTGAGAATTTGATCTCTTTTGGATTGTCTTTAAATTTTCAAGGGTATCAACGACTGTATCCAATGTGTCTTTGTGTCTATTGAATTTTGGTAAATCTATATGATTGCTGAACTCTAGTGCTTTTGGAGCAATACCCTTGAGTAGGTTTATAATAGATGCGACGATGTGTTCAAATATGCTAAATACCGCACTTGCAATTGGGTTTGTAGCTGCCAAGAATCTCAACACCATAAAACCCACCAAGAAGATCAATATGCCTGTAACCCCAATAGTTACAAATCTCTTCAATCCATACATCACACCTCCAAGTCCCATCCAACTGTTAACCTCATCAACTGTAACCTGCAACGTATCTGCTTTTTTTGCTACTTGTGAAGCCTGTTCTTCCAGACCTTTTATCTGGGATTCATACACATCTTCAATCTCTTTTTGTTTGAGTTGAAGTTCCAAAATCTCATCATCACGTTCTTTGAGGAGTTTAACACCCTTGTCTTTTTCTTTTTGAATTTCACTATTCAAAAGATCGGCAAGTTCCTTTATTTTGTTCAATTCGTCGATATTTGGATTACCAGTGATGTTCAAAACTCGGTTATTAAAATCAATAGCAGTCTTGACTTGAACAGGTGGATTTGTAACCGCCTTCAATGAATAATCAGTTCCAGATGCAAGTGTAGCTACTTGTTGTAACTTCTCACCCTCGTTCTTTGCCATCTCAATCCGGGTCTCAGCAAGCACATCTTTTGTCTTTTGAACCTTTTCTACATTCGATGTTTTACACCCACCGACCAATAAAAAAGATGCCAAAAATAGTGTAAATAGTTTTCTCATGTCTATAAATATCGGTTCGATGTATAAAAACTTGTGTATTTCACCACATCCATTTATGATACCATCATGTCAAAATATTGCGACACATCATTAATTTACTTGAAATCGATCAACAAATCGGTAGCACGTAATTTGATCGAAAAGAACCACTATACCCACAAGTGGACTAGTTGTTCTGTAGCCTATGGTGTATATACCAAAGACTACGTAGAAAGTTCATTCTTTGGTGGATTTGACAGTAAATTGATTGGAGTTCTTGTATATGGTAATGCGGTAGGACGTAATTCTAGCACCAGTATAAGTCCATTATTGACCAACGATAACGTGTTTGAATTGACCAGATTATGGATTGAAGATGGTCATGGAAGCAACATTGAAAGTTTTTCTATAGCTGAAAGTTTCAGACTATTGAACGAAGAATACCCTCAAATTAAGTGTATTTTGAGTTATGCTGATAGTGAAGTTGGTCATGCTGGAACCATATATCAAGCCACTGGATTTCTATATCAAGGAGACAATTATGTTGATATTGCCTTGATGCCAAACTATAGTGTCAGTTTGGTTGGACCGCCTAATTATGAGTGGATACATAGCAGAAACGTCTATGGAAGGTGGAAAACTCACAACGTGGACAAACTCAAGGAACGTATAGGAAAAACGTTCTGGCGCAAACGTGAGAGCGGCAAACACCGTTATATTAAGTTCATCAGTAACAAGATTGAGAACAAGAAATTAAGCAAATCATTGACTCACAAATTGTTACCCTATCCCAAATCAACATCATTTACAGAACAAATACAAGAAATAAATGTGAATAATACCAATGAATTTTTTCAATAAAAAACCCACCAGCCTTTCGACTGATGGGTTTGTTGTTAATAATTTAGACTAATCCAAATTATACGGTGTCGAGATCGGCGATCAAGACCTTACCGTAGAACTCAGGACGCACTACCTTCTTAGCGTAGCGGGTCATCACACCACGGCGTGGAGTGAAGTTCACTGGATCATAGACCAATGGAGTTTGGATGAGTGGGATGTATGGAGCATACACAGCACCAGTCTCCAAGAAGTTGCTACCACGGAAACCAATGAGGATAGCATTATCGGTCATGTATGGGTTCTTGTAAACTTGGAAGCGACTTGCGAAGCTACCAACACGACTTACACCCATTGCGAACTTAGCTTGGTCACCATCAGTGTTGACCACATATCCTGGGATTGACTCCAAGATAGTTGCAACGTCTGGTGAACAGACCAAGAAGTTAGCACCACCACGTAGGGTCAATTGGTGAATCTTGTTAGAGACCTTTTGGATCTTGTTACCAAGAGTTTGGAACCAAGTGCTCTTTACGTAAGCGGTTCTGTTTGGTGAAGCGTTAACAACGCGAGTGAACGAAGCCACATCGGTTGTGTTGTTTACAGTCTTGGTGAACTCAGTTCCGATTTGGGCAGACCAAGCTTCGGTAGTTACACCAGTTACAGACTCGTTCAACATGTCGAGGATTTCGAGATCGATTTCCATCGAAACATATTCACTCAATAGAGCAGTAAGTTCTGCTTCTGCATCAATAGAGTGATATGCGTTCAAGTCTTGAGCCAATTCTGGGGTCCAGACAGCCTTCAACTTACGAGTCTTAGCAACGATTGGTTCGCTCTTCAACTCAAGGTTGACTTCAGGGATCTTGATGTCGGTGCCGATAGATTGGGTATAGACGTTGTTAGCAACACCAGAACCTTCACCAGCGGTCTTACCGTCTTCGAAGTCACCACGTAGGTTATCCGAAGGTTGAACTGTGTAGTTCAAACGTTGGGTAGTAGTTGGAGCAGCAGCACCAGCAGATTGACTTACGAACAAGTTAATTTGATAATATGGATTTGCCAAGCTACCAGTATTAACTGCGGTTGCATAAGTGTTCAACACAGTGCGAGCTACACCTGAGGAACTTTGAACACCGAAAGAACGCACTGCGTTCAAGTCAACGTTCCAGAGGTTACCGGAACCTGGCTTTGCTTCAGTGTTGTCGTCAAGGTTAAAGGTAATCTTGTAGACACCTGGAACGTTGTTAGAACCGTTTACAGAAGCACTGAAAGCAGAATCGAATTGGAGATCGTTCCAGCTTGCAGTAGCTACGAGAACAGTTGCGTTTGAGCTAGAGACGGTGCGCTCAGAATAAGCATATCGTCCTTGGCCATAGAGACCGTTTACAGCAGCATCAGTAGAACCGAGCTTCTTTTGGTTACCACCGAACAAGCTCTCGCCTGCAGTGTGTCCCAATTGAGTGCCGGAACCATACTTGAAGTCTAAGTAGAAGATAAGACCGCTTGGGAGATTCATTGGTTGAACCGATACGAATTCCTTAGCAGCGATCTCAGCAAATACACGACGAACCAATGGAAGAGCAACGCCCGCCCATTGTTCACTGTTTGCGCTTGTGCCGGTTGTTGAAGCTTCGTCCAACAATTGCTTTGCTTGGTTTTCCAAGAGGATTGACATGTGTGCCTTCTCAACACCAGCGGTGTTTTCTAGAAGACCTGTCTTTTCCCACTTGTTTTGAAGACCACGGGTTTCAGCCATCAGCTTTGCCTGTGGATTCATATTATTTGTTAGTAGACTCTTTACGTCCATAATATTATTTTCCTATCTTTTGGTTTGTTAATTACTCGCAAACTAATTTTACTTCTTGATTCCTGCGAGCTTTTGGAATCTTGAAGCCATTACATCAGCTTGAGGTTCTACAATCGTAGAGTCAGGCTTTGTGCTGGATACTGGTTTGCTTGCCAAACCTTCGGTGATAGTTGAGACAGTCGCATTTGACTTTTTCTTGGCGACTGATCCACCGGCATTGATTGATTCGGCCAAAACTGTATATGCCAACTTGATTTCACGCAATGTCTTGGTGAGATCAAATGTGTTGATGACCTTCAACTTTTGGTCTTCGGTCAAATTCTTACCCTTGAAGATCTTGTTGGTATAGAGCAACTTAGCATTCAAGAGGTTGGTCTCTTCAAGAACACCCTTCAAATACTTAACAGTATTTTGATGTTCCTTCAAAGAATTCTTCAATGCTTCGTTTTCTTCATTAATAGCAACAAGTGCTTCTGCCATTTCTTCAGCAGTCACATCTTCTTCATAAGTGTCTTCTTCCATTGGGGAAGGAACTTGTCCTGGAGCTGGGGCTACTGGAGCAGCAGCAACTGGAGCAGCTGGTGCTACTGGAAGACCCGTTGTAGGATCAACAACAGCAGCTGCTGGTGCGGCTGGAGCAGCTGGAGCTTGTCCATCTTCTTCCAACTCAGCAAGTAGTTCGTCGAGATCGACAATTTCTTCTTCCTCACCAGAAGCTTCTTCCTCTTCAGCAACTACGTCATGCTTTTCTTCCATTTCACCGTTTTCCTTGTGACCGTCTTGTTCCAACTCAGCAAGAATTTCATCCAATTCTTCGCTGGTGATTTCTTCGCCTTCTTCAAGAGTTGCGTCGAACTCTTGTTTACCAGCTGGGGTTGTGTTTTTCTTTGCAGATGTAGAAGGTTGGGTTGGGTGTTGTTTAGAAGCGATATTGCTATCGTCCTTACCAATACCAGAAGATGCAAGCTTCTCTTCGATCTTGCCTTCTTCTTCGCCACCGTCTTGTTCTTCTGATTCTTCCTTGAGTTTCTCTGCGAACATTTCTTTCATGCTCTTTGCGAAGTTTTCCTCAAGAAAGGTTTTTGCATTAGCAATTGCAGTTTCACGAACTGCCTTTGCGTCTGCGATGCTTTCCTTTAATAGATCGCTCATATTAATTATACCTTTCCTATGTTGTTTTGTGAAGTTATTGGAGAACTCCAAAGAAGATTTAAATTCAGTGGCATCAAAGACATTGACGCATTTGATAATAAATATAATTTAAAAATGGAAAATCACAATTTTTTTGATATTTATAGTTGTATGCCATATTACCATAAAAAAGTAAACAACCAATATTGTGTGTTTAAAAAGTCAAACAACAAGAAAGTTGGATGCACTAAAGGCGACAAAGAAAGCCTCAGAAAGTATTATGCAGCACTAGCAATTGTTGATAAACGTAAAGACGAATTACAAGAGTCAGAATTCAGTTCGGCAAAAATGCAAGAGGTTCCAGATAAAACCCTTGATGATGTGTTGAGAGAAAATTCCGGTGTTAAGTTTGACAAGCGAGAACTTCTTTCATTCCAAAACAAACAAAATGGATTTGGGGGATTTGGAAAAGCAAATTTTGTTCATAAAAAGAGCACCAACGAAATTACCGCTACTATCACTAGTAATGAAACAAATAAGACGTATGTGTTTAAAAAACTAGTGAATAACCAAAACCCAGGTTTATATAACTACGGATGCTTTATTGGTATATCACCATCTAAACAAAGTGATAATCCAGAAGACAACAAAGAAAAAGTTGTATACATTTTGAGCAGTATTTTTGACGAAGACGGAGACGAAAAAACCAAAGTATTAGCAGATTTCATTGATAGAATTAATTCATATGGACTATAAAAATCTATATGCTCAAGTTAAATTGGGCAACTTCTTAAACAAGGGTGGAGACGAAACCGATTCTCCGAAATTCAAACTGATTGATATTGATCATCCCAACGGTTGGAGCTTCAATGAAATTGATACACTGGGTGATATGGGTTTCAAAATCGACAATGACACTGATATGGTATGCGAAGTAGAAGTGCCTACATTAGAAATGATGGAAGAAAAGGTTCCAGTCAAGGTCTATAAAAACGAAGACGGGTATGTCCTTGAGACTACCCGTCGTCATGTTTTTGAATCTTTTACTAAGATGCTCGAATTTATTGATTCGATTCCTACCGATTCTAAGTGGATGGCAAAGTAATATTACTTCTGTGAAGTTTGTATAACTGGCTTTGTATTTGACACTGACCAGTATATACTTGTTAGAATAAACAATGATGTTATAACCCCTAAGATGTTTTTATGGTCGGCAATCCAATATGCTACACCATACGACCAACACCAAACCTCAAGCAATAACATCTTCATACCACTATAATAACCTTACTTTTGTGATTGGTAAGGTGGTTGTTGATGTGGTTGTGTAACTGGTTGAGCACCTGGAAGTTCTGAGTTTTCCAAAGTATTGATACTTACTGAATCAGGTCTACCTTGAACTTGATATGCTTGTGGAGTCTCATTCATTGGATCAGCAATCTCAAAATAACGTTCCAACTTTAAACCAATTTCTTCATAAAGCATTTCAAGTGTGTGTTCTACACCCTTGATCTTGTTTGCTTCTTCATGTAACTTGTGAGCCAACTTCTTGACTTCTTTCATGTCACGTTCAACCATCTTGGCTTCCATCCATTCACCACATTCCTTGATAGCATAACGTTCAGCCAAATTGACTGCTTCCATAATTTTAGAAGCAGTAGCATAAACAGATTCAGCCTTTAGACTTTTGCGGTATTCGTTATAAGCCTTTACTGTTTCACGAAGTTTGACCTTTTCTTCCTTGGTTAGAGGAGAATAAGCGGTTTCTGTGGAATTTTCTACTAAATGTCTAAGCTTAATCATATGCTATAAATAGGTTTCAAATTACAATTCTGAAATAATATCATGAATAATTTTTTCGATATTTGAATAAGGATTAATGATTCTGTTTCCGTTAGGATTTACACTTTCAGTGATTTTTCCTTGTGGATACATAAATGCACCTTGGGTCGAAGGATTGCTTACAAAGTCGAACGCAATCAAATCAAAATCATCTTGAACCACATCAGCACCTTCTCTCATATCCTTCTTGACACTACCCAAACCACGGCTACTGATGCCTAATAGAATACCTGCCTTGAGAAGATCTTTTAGAATATTACCACTTGGTGTAGGTAGAATTTCTACAGTGCCCACCAAGTCGTCGCCGTCCCAACCCATGTCTACGATGTTATGACTCACATTCTTCAAGTTTACAACCGAAGACTCCGGATGATCTAATTCACCCATAGCACGACGTTGTTTAACAAAATTATCCATGTATTTTGTTGCTTCACGTTGAAGAATTTCCTTTGGATAAATTCTACCATTTTGATTTTTTGCTTCAGCACGTTGTAGTGTGCCTGTTACAAGAAGCTTACCGTCACTCAACGATTCATTGAGGGCGGTCTTTTTGAATTCAAATGGTAATACGTCAATTAATACTGTTTTCATATTAAGCTGGTGGTGCTGGTTGTGCTTCAGGTTTTTCTTCCGATTTAGCTGGTGCTGGTTGTTTTGAAGTCACAACATTAGATGCACCGGCTGTAGTTTGTTGTGAAGGATCGACCAATGCTTTTGATTTAGCAATTTGATACTTGTCACGTTGCTTTACATCAGCTGGTCCCAAAATCTTGATCTTGAAACCAGGCTTTACAAAGAACTTGGCTGCCTTTTGTTTGCTTTCTTCACGACCAAGAATAATGATCACATATCGATCATAATAATAGTCAATTTGAACACCAGTCACGTTGATTGTATAGTCTGTTTCTGGTTGTTTGTATCCCTTACTAGCACGAACAACAATCTTTTTGTTTAAAATTTGGTCTTGAATCTTCTTCTGAAGTTCCAATTTGGTTTGTTCAGTCGCATCTTTCAACTTGGTATCAAACTGAGTAAAATCAGGTTGAATATCGTAAGACTGAACATTAACGTTTGGTTCCGCCGTTTGAGGTTCAGCTTGTTGTTGTGGAACTGCAGCGGTTGGTTGTTGAGTTTGTTGAGTAGCATCCGCTTCTTTAGCTAAAAATCTAGAAGCACGATATCCCTCAATAATCTTTTTTACAGACTTACGTTGTTCTGTGGTTGGAAGAGTTGTTTGAGTTTTGCCTGCCAAACCAGGATCTAGTTCTGGATCTCCATGTTGAACCAAACCGTTTTTGTCTTTATAAGTCGATACTGGTTCAATATTTTGAGCCGGAGTCACATATGCTGGTTCACTATACATTTGGTTTTCTAAAGCATACCCAGGACTTTTCTTTACTGGTTTTGCCAACTTAAAACCAAGTTGGGTTGCAGCTCTAACATTGCCTGGTCCTTTACGAGAAAAAGCAAATGGAGTCATGTAAGCACCAGCGGCACCACTGGTCGATGCTTCATCCTTCTTTTTTAACTTAACATTTACTTTTTTTTCAATGTCAGCTTTTACAGATGGTGATATCTTGTCAGCATGAGCTTGTAACCACGCATTGTATTGTGACTTATCAATGCGGGCTAATTCACTATCACGATACAACTGAGCATATTTTTTAACAATATCTCTAAATGGATCGCCTGATTCTTTAAGAAGCTTTTTCATCAGCAAGTTTATTCAATTCTTCTATCAACTCATAAGCACTTAAAAGAGCAGTCAATTGACTTTCCTTTACAACGCCTGTAAGTGTTTTGTTTGAAAGCTGAGCAATCGTTTCGTTAAGCTTGATCTTAATAACATCATGCTTGACCAAAATCGATCTTTCCTTAAGAAGGTCAGCAACCCTCTTGTATTCCTTATTAACAAATTCAGTGAATCTGTTGGTGTTGGAAACGTTTGTAATATACTCCTTCAACAATACCTTTTGAGAAGGTAACAAAGAAGAATACTTTTTGTTGAAGTTTTCAATCAAGAACTTATATGCGAGCAACTTTACTTCAGCTGGTTGAGAACTATATACATCCAAAGCTTGTTCATCGCCCTTACGTTCTTTGGTCAAACTTTCTACTACACACTCTCTAGCCTCCAAAATTTCTTCTACGTCAAACTTAACTTCTTCAGACCCTTGGTTTTCAAAAAGTTTATAAACCGAGGCATAAAGTTTATAGTTTGGTATTTTATTCTTAAGAAATTCATCGATGTTGAACTTACCCTTTATTTCCTTGATGAGGTTGTATTTTTCGGAGTTCAACTCACGTTCATTAAGTTTCGAACGTGTTTGTAATACCACATTCAAAATACGATCAGCAGACTCAACATTCTTGGAAGATTGACTCACTATGAAATTGTATAGTTGAAATTCTTTTCCTAGTGCGGTGCTTTCGTTAAAATATTTGAACATCAAATTCTTGGTGAAAGATTCGTCACGGCCTGCCAATATATCTGCGGTAATCTGTCGCGTGAGCAACTCAAACAATACTCCGCTATTCTTAAACTTAGAATGTTTAGCTTTTTTGCGCATATAGTTCTCTATTATTTATAAATATATTGAAATTTGGAAAATCATCGGATTTATATCATTCTTTGATGTTTGTTTCGTCCATATAAGACCCAGACACTCCTTCTCTCAAAATTTCTTTGGATTTATCTAGTCCGTGTAAAATACTAGACAATGACTCCATGGATTCTAAAGATAGTGGTGAACGTTTTTTATACTTGTGTGTTGGCGACAAATCACTGTCACTATTGTTTTCTAAAGTTCCAAGCGGATCTTCACCAAATGGATATTTTCTAGCACTTTTTCTACCAGTTTGATCTCTATCACGATCTTCTTCTTTTTTACGATTAGCCTCTTCACGTTCA
>TARA_R110000868_G_scaffold119018_4_pt1 | contig 10664 bp, 5 predicted proteins | sample TARA_R110000868 | Tara Oceans TARA_R110000868 (sample SAMEA4397489) | marine metagenome | biome: Polar Biome; feature: [SRF] surface water layer (ENVO:00010504); material: water (ENVO:00002006), including particulate matter (ENVO:01000060) such as... | depth 5 m | reverse complement strand
AGAAGAACTTAACAAACTTTTCAGCTGCATTATGTTTTTCTTCCATACGCTTTAATCGTTTTTCAGAAGCTAAACCAAGCTCAAAACCTTTAGGTGTTAATCTTAAATCTGCATTGTCTTGACGCAACAACGTTCTATATTCTGCACGAGATGTAAACATGCGATAAGGTTCTTCCGTTCCTTTGGTGATTAAATCATCAACCAGAACACCTATATATGCCTCGTCTCTTTTAAGTGTAAAAGAATCTTTTTCTTGAACTTTTAAACTTGCATTAATCCCAGCCATTAATCCTTGAGAAGCTGCTTCTTCATATCCTGTAGTGCCATTAATTTGACCTGCAAAATATAAACCAGAAACTAACTTTGTTTCCAATGTGTGTTTCAATTGTGTTGGTGGAAAATAATCATATTCAATAGCATAGCCTGGTCTAAAGAACTTAACGTTTTCAAAACCAACCACTGATCGCAGTGCTTTAAATTGAACATCTTCTGGAAGCGAAGTGGAAAACCCATTTACATAAACCTCACAAGTATTCCATCCTTCAGGTTCTATAAATAATTGATGCCTATCTTTATCTGCAAACCGATTAATCTTATCTTCAATTGATGGGCAATATCGTGGGCCTAAACTTTTTATTCTTCCGTTAAACATAGGTGATCTGTCAAATCCCTCACGAAGCAAATCATGTACTTCAAGACTTGTGTAAGTCATGTGACAAGACCTTTGATTCTCCAGAGGTTTTGTAATGTCTAAATAAGAGAATTTCTCAGGACTGACGTCTCCAGGTTGTTCCGTCATTTTAGAAAAATCTAGCGATCTGCCATCTACTCTTGGAGGTGTTCCAGTTTTCATTCTACCAGATTCAAAACCTAAATTAACGAGCTGTTCAGTTATTCCTGTTGCGGCTCTTTCGCCTGCTCTACCTCCTCCAAAATTCTTATCTCCTATATGAATCAATCCATTTAAAAAAGTGCCGTTAGTAAGCACAACTGATTTGCCTTTAATTTCAACTCCTAAAGATGTTTTGACACCAACAACTTTGTCTTTATCAACTAACAAACTTGATACCATTTCTTGGTAAAAATCAAGATTTGGCGTTGCTTCTAAAAGCAATCTCCAGTCTTCAGCGAAACGCATTCTATCGCTTTGAACTCTTGGACTCCACATCGCGGGCCCTTTAGATTTATTTAGCATTTTAAACTGAATGGCAGATGTGTCAGAAACTATTCCACTATAACCACCAAGAGCGTCAATCTCTCGAACAATTTGCCCTTTAGCAATGCCACCCATGGCAGGATTGCAAGACATCTGCGCAATATTTTGTAAGTTCATGGTAATAAGCAAAGTTTTGCTTCCCATATTAGCAGCGGCAGCAGCGGCTTCACTTCCTGCGTGACCTGCTCCAACAACTATAACATCATAAACCTCATTAAACATAATTCCTGGTTATAAATAAATTCATGTTCCACGTGGAACACCGCTAAAATTTAAGTGTGCAAATATACAATGAAATCTTTAATTTAATTCAAGATGAGATAAGTAGTGGTTTTCCTTATTACGCATCAATTTTGCGTCTTCATCAGACTTATCTTTATAACCACAATAATGTAATATACCATGGATGATAACCCGTTGTAATTCTTTATCAAATGAAACCTTGAAATCTCTAGCATTATCTTGAACTCTTTCAATAGAAATATAAATATCGCCTTGTATTATTTTTCCTATGGAATAATCAAAGCTTATAATATCAGTTAATGTATCATGTTTTAAGAATTCTACATTTAATTTATGAAGATAATCATCATCACAAAACACATAATTTATTTCATCTTGTTTAAAACCTTCTGCGGAAATAACATCAGAAATCCAACTAGAAATAACAGATTCGTTTTCTAAATTAAAATCTGTTTCGTAATTAAAACTAATCATTTTCTTGTTTAAAATATTCTTGCACTTTCTTTTTGTAAACTTGCTGCAAAGGTAATGCTTGTCGGTTCAATATTTCTGTAGTTTTAAAATATTGTTTAGCCCTTGGAATTTGATTATTAGAGTTATTATTGAAATTATTTTTATTGGTTTCAGATTCTCGTTTATCATCTTCACCTTGTTGAAAGGTTGCGTTTTCTAATTTCAATAATTGATGTTTTAAAGCCATCATTTTTTGAAGTGTTTGATTGGTAAAACCTTTATTCAATAAATCTAACTCAATGTTTTCCATTTGACGAATCAGAGCGTCTCCATTTCCACCTTTAGCTTTTCCGTCTTTAGATAATCGTTCTTCTAATGCTTGACGTAATTGTTGTTGTTGTTGGTAAATCTCATAAAGTAACCTGTTTGAGTCTTCACTAGACCCTTCTCCTTCGCCACCTGTTTGATTTCCGTTTTTTCCTTCACCTTTTTCTTTTCCTTGTTCACCATTTTCACCTTGCTCACCTTCCTTTTTGCCTTCACCCTCTTTTTTACCTTCGCCATCTTTAGGTTTGCCTTCTTCTCCTTTTTTCATGCCTTCTTCCATCATCTTATTAAGCTCTTCTTGACTCATGATAATATCTGGTAATTGCATATCGCCCTGACCGCCTTTACCTGGAGACATACTCATATTCTCTTCCATATTATCTAAAACATCACTTAAAAAGTTTGCTAAATTATTTGCAGCAGTAATAGTGAATTGTTGATTAGAAACACCTTGATATAATTGGCTTTCTGCAAATTGAGCCAACGCCTTATCTATGTTATAATAGACTTCGGTTATTTCTTTATTAACCTGTTCAGAAAGTTTAGGCTGCCTTAGCGATAACGCAAACAAACTATCATCAACATGCTCAAAATGTTCTTTTAAATTACTTTGCTTACGTAAATACGTTGCATATTTATTATGATTAATATCGATGGCTTTGAACTGATTCATAAGCCCTTCTTGATCAAAAGAAAATAACACCAAATTATCTAAAATTTGACGGAGCATATCTGCATCTTCTTGCATTTGATCGCCGCCACCAGCACTCATTGCGCTTTGCATTTTTTCGCTCATTTGCTTCATTTTTTTAGCTGCCTTTTTCTGACTTTGTTTAGCTTTCTGAGAACTTTGACTTTCTTTTTTTTCTGAATTATGCTCTTCTTGATTTTCCTCTTTGTTTTCTTCTAATTCCTTTTTTTCTAATTCATCGGAAGCTTTTTGTTGCTCTTCGTCTACTTCTCTTTCGTCTAATTTATCTCTTGGAATATCAATAGGCTTTTTTAAAGCTTTGCTATCTTTTTCTAAATCTTCAATATCTTTTTTAAACGCATCAAACTGTTTATTGAGTTCGTCTTGTTTCTCTTTAGTGTTTTCTTCCTCAGATTTTTTAGATAAATTCTCCTGCGCTTCAGCTAGTTTTTCTAAATCACTTTTTAATTTCTCTAGCTTCTTTTCAACATAAAAACGCTTAGCTAATTCTAAAAGTTGTTCCAAACTACGTTTTTTGTTTTTGTTTTGTTTTGCAAGTTCTTCAAGTTTTTGAGTTAGTTCTTCATTATTTATTTTTTCTTGGAGTTTCTCAATCTCTTTTAAGAATTTTTCGTCTTGCTCAAGCTTCTCTTCATTTTGCTTTAAACGTTCTTTTAAATCTTCTTTGAATTGATCTTCTGAAGGATTTTCCTTTTGAAATTCTTCTAAGTTCTCTTTTAACTTTTTATTGAAATTTTTCATCATTTCGTCTTGTTGTTTCTGACGCTTAAAAAATGATTCTAGTTTCTTTTTGTCATTAAAATTTAAAGTAGATTTCTCTTTTTGAGTTTTAGTTAATTCCTCAAGTTGCTTTTCTTGTTCATCAAACTTTTCTAAAGACTTATTTAAATCTTTAATGGTTTCACTTTGTTCTTTTAATTGTTTTTGCGTCTCTTCTTCTTTAGTACGTTTTCTATAAGAGAAAACTTTACTCTTTACACTTTTATAGTTGTTAACTACATCACTATCAAATACTTGGAAATACAAATCGTAAGCTATTCCTTCTTCAATTTCTAAATTATTTGGAAATGCACTTATGAAATCTAAAATATTAGAATTTGAAACAGCAATTCGGTCAAACTTCTTATCTTTTTCATTATCAGAAGGATAAAAAACTAATTGCAACTTACTAAATCCATAATCATCGCTTATTTGCCCATAGAAATACAAGGTTTGTAAGTCTAAACTATCTGTTTCAACTTTTAAATTAAGTTCCGGATATTCGTCTTTAACCACATCAATTCTAAAAGCTAAATTTTCATAATCTCTAAGGTTGTTATTGCTGGTGCTTAAATTATAATCTAAATTATTATAGACCCGTTTTGTGGCTTCAAAAACTCCTGCTTTATCAGATAAAAAAGTTAATGTGTCTTTAGCGTATAAATTCACTGTTTCAGTAGCTTTGGTTTTTAGTTGCCATGTAATATTTGTGCCTTCAGGAACAACAGCGTTTCCTGTGCTTTTTAAAATAATATCTTTTTTATTCGTGTAATTCGGATAATCCAAAACCATCTCAAAACTTAATAGAGACGGTACTTCAACCACATTAAGTTTATAGGGTTTTGAAGTTACATTATTTGCGGTTAATTGAAATTCGATATTTGATTTTGGTTGCGAAAACACATACTCAAATTGGCCTATGCCCTTTTGTTGTAAAAAGTATGTTTCGTTATTATAAAGTATTTGAGCATTTTCTGGCATAACATCACCAGCAGTTTTTACTATAAGTTTAAAGTCTTTATTTTCAATAGCGTTTAAATCATTATTAACAACAAAAAACTGAAACGGAGCAGGCGGTTCATAAGCTGTTTGGTAATTTACAACGCGTTTATAACTATCACTAAACCAGTTAAAATTTCCAGAGAAAAAAGTCAATAATAAAATTAAAACAGGAATAGCAGCGTATTTTAAATACCCCAAATTCTTTTTGAAATTAACAGCCAGCTTAAATGGAATGGGATTTAACTCAATAGATTTTTGGTCAATACTTGCTAATAATAATTCTGATTTTGATTGGTTTTCATTCAACTGAATGACATTCAATAACTTATCATTAACCTCAGGAAAATGCTTGCCAATAATTTTTGAAGCATCTTTAAAATTAATCCCTTTTTGAAGCTTAAATAACTTCGCTAATGGTATGGCTATAAACGTAACAAAAAGCGCCACCTCAACAGCAACAAATAACCAAAATAATATGGCTCTAGCGGTTGGGTTTAACCACAATGTGTATTCTATAAATAAAGTGAATAATAAATAAAGCAATCCAATGGCAAAAAATAGAATGATGCCTTTTAGTAATTCATTAGAATAATAACGTCTTATAAACGCTTCTAATTTATTTTGTATACTATTAAAATTATTCATGCTTTGGGGAAATAGCTTAGCAACTTAATCAATTAACTTACTAAACTACAATTTTATTTTTTACGAGGTTCTTAATTACCTGTTAATTGTATCTTTGCCCCAATTCCTGAAACAAGTTCAGGGTGACAGTTTCAAACGAAACTTAAATGTATCCATTTAAGAATTATTTTTAATTACAAAACATGACCAAAAACGTTCGTGTGCGTTTTGCACCAAGTCCAACAGGGCCTTTACATATAGGCGGTGTTCGTACAGCTTTATTCAACTATTTATTTGCTAAAAAACATAACGGCACATTTATTTTACGTATTGAAGATACCGATCAAAACAGATACGTTGAAGGTGCAGAACACTATATTATTGATGCTTTAAATTGGTGCGGATTAGAATTCGATGAAGGACCGCAGATTTCCTCCTCCGAGGGAATGACAAAAGAATCTTATAGACAAAGTGAACGCAAACATTTATATAAAAAATATGCAGATGATTTAATTGCGTCTGGTAATGCGTACTATGCTTTTGATACTGCTGAAACTTTAGATTTCCATAGAAAAGACCACGAAGCCAAAGGAAAAACTTTTATATACAACTGGCATAATAGGCTAAAATTAAGTAATTCTTTATCGCTTAGCGCAGAAGACACTCAAGCTAAATTAGATGCTGGTGATGATTATGTTATTCGTTTTAAAAGTCCGCAAGATGAAACGCTTCATTTAAAAGATATTATACGTGGCGATATTAAAATAGATACTAATATTTTAGATGATAAAGTACTGTTTAAAAGTGATGGTATGCCAACCTACCATTTAGCAAATATTGTTGACGACCATTTAATGCAAATATCTCATGTTATTCGTGGTGAAGAATGGTTGCCATCGTTAGCATTACACTATCAATTATACAATGCCTTTGGTTGGAATATTCCAGAATTTGCACATTTACCGCTTATTTTAAAACCAACAGGAAAAGGAAAATTAAGCAAGCGCGATGGCGATAAATTAGGGTTTCCTGTATTTCCATTACAATGGAATGCACCAAACGGTGAGGTTTCAAGAGGTTATAAGGAAGATGGTTATTTCCCAGAAGCCATGGTTAATTTTTTAGCATTTTTAGGTTGGAATCCGGGAACGGAACAAGAGATTTTTACTCTTGATGAATTAATTCAAGCTTTCGATTTGAGTAAAGTCAACAAACCTGGAGCACGTTTTAATCCTGATAAAATAAAATGGTTCAATCATCATTATATGCAAGAGCAAAATAATGATGAATTAGCTGAATTGTTTAAACCAATTGTTGATGAAAATTTAAACGTCATTGCGAGTAAAACGAAGCAATCTGTTTCTAATGATGAGATTACCACGTCGCAAACTCCTCGTAATGACATAGACGTAAGTTATGTTTCAATGGTGATAGGCTTAATTAAAGAACGCGCCACCTTTATTTCAGATTTTTGGGATTTGAGTCATTTCTTTTTTACTGCACCAACATCTTACGATGAAAAAGCTTCTAAAAAAGCCTTTAAAGAAGATACTGCCAGTATACTATCAAAAGTAAAAGATATCATTTTACATATTGATGATTTTACCGTTGAAGCTTTACAGAAAGATATTAAAGGTTGGATAACTGAAAACGAAATTAGCTTCGGTAAAGTGATGATGCCGTTACGTTTAGCCTTAGTTGGTGCTTTACAAGGACCAGATATTTTTGATATTATGCTTATGATTGGAAAGAATGAAACGGTAAAGCGGATTGAGAGTGTAATAAAAGAGATATCATAGCAATTTAAATTACAATCTAGAAACCTCTCTATAAAAAACGGAGAGGTTTTTTATCTCAACTTGATTTTGTAAAAAATTTCAACTAAATTCGTTTAAAAAGCAATAAAGTTCATTGAAACAGAACTTTATCTTTGCATTGGCTACAAGCAGCAATATAAACTTCTAAATGAAATTCAAATCCACAATAATCCTATTTCTTTTATTCTTTTCTTGTGAAAAAGAAGTGGATTTTGATTCTTCATTTTATAATAACACCCAAAAGACAATTTTCAATAAGGATTGCGCGTCTCTTAGTAAAAATGGAAGAATTTGGTCTTATAAAACCATTAATAATAATTGGATTTACCATTGTTATGATACTTCTTTATTTTATGTGATTGAAAAAACTAATTCAATTATCAATAAAGTAAGTTACCCAAATAGAATTGAATCAGATTGGATTATTAATTATAAAGGAAGTTCTTTAATTGCCATTACAAAATTTAATAATACCTCGGAATTAATAAATTTAGATATAAGAAATGATTCTATAATTTCAAAAGTTCAAATACCTTTTGGTCTCTTTCGCACTTCAGAACATCCTTTGTCAGAAAACGAAATTTTTGTTTATTCCGAAGGTGGTAATATATGCTTGTACGATTTTCAAAATGAAAAGCTCTCTTTAAATTTGTTTAATTCAAGTGTTCCGCCAATAATTTCTAAAAACGGAAAGCACCTTTTGTTTATTAGAAATAATGAACTGATTAAATATAATATTAAAAGCAATATAGAAAAATTAATTTATGACCTGAGTGAAGAAAAAAACTTTAATCCTTTTAGTGTTTTCTTCGGTAAGGAAGACGAATATATTATAAAAGGAACTATCTACGATGGTTTCTACCCACTAGAAAATGTTGAATTCTTAATTATAAGTGGGAAAAATAAAACAAGAATTAAGGATTTGAAAATCTTTCGTGGATTTCGTTATAAATAAAAGCCAGTTGCCAACACCGTAGATAATTTATTGCTAGCTCTAGCCTACATGCGTAAATCCTCACGTTTTTTTTGTTAGACCCCAAAACTTGACTTTCTGACAATTTTCAGCTAACTTCGTTAGATTCTTTAAACCAGTTATTTACATATACTTTTCTTAAATTAAACTAACATTCAATTAAACACAAATGATAAAAAATTATTTAAAAGTTTTAGTAATAGTAATGCTTTTTAGCAGTTGTAGAAACGACAAAAAATTGAACCCTAACATAGTTCAATTAGATAAAACAACTATAGGAAAACATATTGAACGATTAGCATCCGATGAATTTCTTGGAAGAAAACCATTTACTGAAGGTGAGGTAAAAACCGTTAACTATTTAAAAGATGAATTTGAGAAACTGGGAGTTTTACCAGGAAATGACGATAGCTTTTTTCAAGATGTTCCTATGGTAGAAATTAATGGAACACCTTCTGATAATATGGTAATTACAGGTGAAAACGGAAGTTTTAATTTAGAACGATTAAAAGATTTCGTGGCCACAACAAATAAAGTAGCGCCAAGTGTTAGTCTTGAAAACTCTGAACTTGTTTTTGCGGGTTACGGAATTGTTGCTCCAGAATATGGATGGAATGATTATGAAGGCATCGATTGGAAAGGAAAAACTGCAGTAGTTTTAATTAATGACCCAGGTTTTAAATCAGGAGATTCAACCTTATTTAAAGGTAATGAAATGACGTATTATGGGCGTTGGACTTACAAATATGAAGAAGCAGCAAGACAAGGCGCAGATGGCCTTATTATAATTCATGATACCGAACCAGCTTCCTACGGATGGAATGTTATTGAATCTGGTTGGAGTGGCACTCAATTAGTCATAGAAAGTGATTTACCCCTTTTAAATGTTGAATCATGGGTAAGTGGGGAAAGCGCTCAAAAAATGTTTGATGCTTCTTCAATAAAAGGGCAAGATTATAAAACCATTGCCAAAAGCAAAAGCTTTAAACCTGTGTTGTTAGATTTAAACGTCTCGGTTGGCATTGAAAATGAGATTAAAAAAGATGTTTCTAAAAACGTAATAGCACTTATTCCCGGTACAGAAAGAAAAGATGAATTTATAATTTACTCAGCACATTGGGATCATTTTGGAATCGGTAAAGCTATTGAAGGTGACTCCATTTATAACGGAGCTATAGATAATGCATCTGGAACCGCAGGGCTATTGGCTATAGCGGAAGCCTTCAAGAAGGGTAATGAAACAAAACGTTCTATTGTATTTATGGCAGTGACTGGTGAAGAGCAAGGCTTGTTAGGTTCCGCATTTTATGCCGAAAACCCAATCTTTAACCCTAAAAAAACGGTAGCAAATATTAATATTGATGCATTAGGCAGCCCTGGGAAGATGAAAGATTTAACGATTACAGGTTTTGGTCAATCTGAAATGGATGAATACGCCAAAGAAGCGGCCAACAGTCAAAATAGGTACATTATACCTGATCCTGAAGCGGAAAAAGGATACTTCTTCAGATCAGACCATTTCAATTTTGCTAAAATTGGGATTCCTGCCTTGTATGCAAGCGGTTCTTATGAAGGTTTTGATATAAGTATTGAAAACATTAAAAAGTATAATGACAACTACCGGATGCATAAATACCATCAACCATCAGATGAGTATAATGCTGAAACGACAGAACTTTCAGGTGTTCAATTAGACTTGCAATTATTTTATGAAGTAGGTTTAAAATTAGCTAATGAAGATTATTTTCCAAAATGGTATGATACTAGTGAATTTAAAGCTGCAAGAAAATAAAGCTTTCTAAACTTTAGTATTCCATTTTTACAAAAAACTGTAACAAACCATTTCGGTTTTATACTAATAGATAAGTTACTGTTTTTCGTCGTATCTTTAGGTATTATTTAATAACGCTTTTTTTAACCATTATTACTATATATTATGAACTTTTTTCTCATCCCTTTTATCATTTTAGGATTAATTATTTTAATCTCATCTTTCTTTATTGTTAAGCAACAAACCGCAGCTATTATTGAGCGTTTTGGTCGTTTTCAAAGTATTCGTCAATCTGGTTTACAGTTTAAAATTCCGTTAGTAGATAGAATTGCAGGTAAGTTGAGTCTAAAAATTCAACAACTTGATGTTATTATAGAAACCAAAACAAAAGATGATGTATTTGTTAAGTTAAAAGTATCTGTTCAATATAAAGTAATAAGAGATAAAGTTGAAGACGCTTTTTACAAACTAGATTATCCGCATGACCAAATAACATCTTATGTGTTTGATGTGGTTCGCGCAGAAGTGCCAAAAATGATTTTAGATGACGTGTTTTTAAAAAAAGATGATATTGCTATTGCGGTTAAGGCTGAATTGAATGACGCCATGATGGAATATGGTTACGATATTATTAAAACTTTAGTAACAGATATTGATCCTGATGCACAAGTAAAAGAAGCTATGAACAGAATTAACGCAGCAGATAGAGAAAAAACAGCTGCACAATATGAAGGTGATGCAGCACGTATTTTAATAGTTGAAAAAGC
>TARA_R110000868_G_scaffold175888_8_pt1 | contig 10666 bp, 12 predicted proteins | sample TARA_R110000868 | Tara Oceans TARA_R110000868 (sample SAMEA4397489) | marine metagenome | biome: Polar Biome; feature: [SRF] surface water layer (ENVO:00010504); material: water (ENVO:00002006), including particulate matter (ENVO:01000060) such as... | depth 5 m | reverse complement strand
ATGATTTCTCGGCATGGATATGTCTTTAAAACTACGATGTTTTAGGGGCGCTGAGTAAACTGCAAAGGAGTGTGGAATGGCGCAGCAAGATGCTAAGCAGGTGGAGTTAGGGTCTCTAACAGAGGAACAAAAAATCCCTCTAGATTCCCTTTCAAGTTTGACGGGTTTTCCGGTGGACTTCATCAAGAAAGAGCTTCTTTTAGAAGAAGATCAACTTTCTTTGGCCGAACTTCGTCGTTCGATGCTGACTTATTTAGAGTCAAATTCGGAAATGTTACAAAATTGATCCCCCTCGACTGTCAGTAGGACTACTGAGTCGGATCAATCCATAAAAGCCCAAGGGTCTTCCCTTGGGTTTTTTTTTACCTTTTTTGTAAGATATGATGGCCTACCAGCACTTATGAGTAAGAGGTCATTATGAAATTTTTAGCGCTATTGTTCTCTATTCTCCTAAGTTCATCTGTTTACGCCTTTGATCATGAACACGTTCAACTCAGTAAAATTTTGAGCGAGCATATGAAGCTCAGCGGTGCTCAGACTTTAGTCGATTACCAAACCCTGAAGAAAAATCCTCAAGAGCTAGATCGCTATCTAAGCGGGCTAAGCAGTATTAAAAAATCACAGTACGACACCTTTAATTCAAATCAGAAACTGGCATTTTTGATTAATGCCTATAATGCTTTCACCATTAAGTTGATGCGCGATCATTGGCCGGTGAAAACGATTAAAGATATTGGTGGATTCTTTAGTTCTACTTGGAAAAAAGAATTCTTTACACTTTTGGGTCAGAAAAGATCTTTAGATTGGGTTGAGCACGAAGTGATTCGAAAAGATTTTAATGAACCGAGAATTCATTTTGCCGTAAACTGTGCTTCGATTGGATGTCCGCCGTTAAGACAGGATGCTTTTAGCGCAGCTAGCTTGGATCGCCAGCTCGAGGAACAGGCCAAGCTCTTTATGAATGATCAGTCCAAGAATCGATTCGAAAATGGCGAGATTAAACTTTCTAAGATTTTTGATTGGTACGGCGGAGACTTTACAAAGTCAGGCAAGGACTTAATCGTCACTTTGAATCAGTGGCGTGAAGATAAGTTCCCTCTTAATGCTCAGATCGACTTCCTAAGCTACGACTGGGCCCCAAATTCATATTAGAAATAATTAACTAACGATTTTCTTGAAGTCTGGATGCGTTCTTTTCCACAAAAATGCATCAGCAATATAATGATAGATTGATGGTGTTGTAACAAAGGCAACGCCAAAAGCTAGGAGATAATTTCCTTGGTACTGAATGGAAGGGATAATGTCGATTTGCTCGCTGGTAATAAAGGTTTCTAAGGAACCAAGAACAACAGAAACAGCGAGAACGGCGAAGAATCCTCTAAGCGGTTTGGCCCAAAAGCCTTGTTTTAGCTTACGTTGCGCCAAGGCGCTTAAATGATAATAGGTCATACCGTGGACTGCTAGAACTGGAAGTAAGGCCGCAAAGAAATGCTTCGTATAGAGAAAACAGTAAAAATTTATGATGAATGGAAAGATGATAGTAGAGAGAACGGGGAGTGATAAACTCTTATTTTGAATCGACTTGATTACTTTAAATATGAGAGATGCCAAGGCAATCAGTAGCAACGCATAGACCATATTTAAGGCGAACGGATTAGGAGAGAGAAACATATCCTCTCGAGTAAAGAAGCCTTGATAGTCGATATCGTCTCTAAAGTGATAGCCGATAAAAGGTAAGACTGTGAGGGCATATAATTCGACTGAAGAATTTGGCCCTTTCGATGGATTGATAGCGAGGCTCCAACGATGAACCCCATAAAACTGTCTAATATGATGGAAAACGGTGAGATAAAGAATGGCTGACCACAAACCCGGTAATCCCAATGAGCACCACAAGAATATTGTCAGCATAATAAGCGCTGGCACAAAAAGGTGTAGCCACTTTGCTCGAGTGATTTCTTTAGGGTCAAACCATGACCGCCAAGCAGTTGCGTACACATGCGAGGTATCAATGCCAACAGTCACCAAAACTATTAAAAACATCGGTATAGGTTGATATGTACTCGCACCGGAGAAAGCAATAATTGATAATGCTAGTCCGTAAAAAGACAATATTTCACGTCGAGCATTTCCTAGTATCCACATAGTCCAAATGATAGCATGAGACTTGCCGCTGCGAGGAACAAAATTTACTAATTTCGCTACGATAGAATGAGAATTACTATGATTAAAAAGATTTTTTTCCTGATGTTTATTGCCACTGCGGTCGGTGCTTTTTTTCACTTTGATCTCAATCAAACATTGACCTTTTCATGGCTTAAGCAAAACCAGGAATCCCTACAACAACTAGTTCTAGACAATAAGCCTTGGTCAATTTTGATCTATATTGGCGCCTATATTCTAGCCACTGGATTAAGCTTGCCTGGAGCGACGATTTTGACTTTGGCAGGTGGAGCTCTGTTTGGTTCTATCATTGGTACTCTATACGTTTCTATTGCCAGTACCTTGGGTGCAACTTTGGCCATGGTTATCGCTCGAACTTTTCTACAAGCATGGGTCAGCAAAAAATTCTCCAATAAAATTGAAGCGATCAATCAAGGAGTAGAAAAAGAGGGGGCCCTTTATCTCTTAACTCTTAGGCTTGTCCCAGTCTTTCCATTCTTTTTGATCAATCTCGGTATGGGTGTAACTCGAATGAAGGTCTCAACCTTCATGTGGGTATCGCAACTTGGAATGCTTCCTGGAACTTTTGTCTACGTTAATGCAGGCTCGCAATTATCGCAGCTGGAAAGTGCTTCTGGGATTTTATCCCCCCAAGTGCTTGGAGCATTCGTACTACTTGGGATTTTCCCATTAATTGCAAAAAAGATTCTAGGCTTTATTAGAGCTAAAAAAGTTTATGCCAAATTCAAAAAACCCAAAAAATTTGACTTTGATATGGTGGCTATTGGAGGCGGATCGGCCGGTTTGGTGACTGCTTATATAAGTGCAGCCGTAAAAGCAAAAGTGGCTTTGATCGAAAAACATAAAATGGGAGGGGACTGTCTCAATACAGGATGTGTCCCATCTAAGGCGCTTCTTAAAGCTGGTAAGCATGTTTACCACGCCAGAAACCTAGAGGAATTCGGTGCTAGTGCCAGTGACATTAAAGTCGATTTTAAAAAAGTTATGGAGCGAGTTCACAAAGTAATTAAGGATATCGAGCCCCATGACTCCATTGAGCGTTATACCTCGTTAGGAGTGGACTGCTTAGTGGGTGAGGCCAAGATCGTTTCTCCTTGGGAAGTGAGTCTCAACGGAAAAACAATTACGACAAAGAATATCACTATTGCCACAGGCGCTTTTCCGTTTGTGCCACCGATTGCCGGCATTGAGAATGTAGACTATCTGGTCTCCGATAATTTATGGGAACTACAAGAACTTCCACAAAATCTAGTGATTCTTGGAGGTGGCCCGATCGGACTTGAGATGGCGCAGGCATTTTCAAGACTAGGTTCAAAAGTCACGATTGTTGAAATGGCAAAACGTCTTATGAGTAAAGAAGATGAAGATGTCGCAAAAGTCATTACTGCAAAGCTTGAAAGTGAGGGCGTTGAAGTTCTGACTTCTCATAAAGCAGTTCGTTTTGAGGGAAAACAGGTATTGATTGTTCAATATGAAGGGCGTGAGCTCGAAATTGATTTTACTCACGTGTTAGTGGCGGTCGGACGAAAGGCTAGAGTTGAAGGCTTTGGTTTAGAAGAGCTTGGAGTAAAGCTTAGAAAGAATGGAACGATTGAAACTGATGAGTATTTACGCACCAATTATCCCAATATCTTTGCCTGTGGCGATGTCACTGGTCCTTACCAGCTTACCCATATGGCGGCCCACCAAGCATGGTACTGCGCTGTGAATGGTATCTTTGGTTTTCTTAAGAAGTTTAAGGTTGATTACTCTGTTGTTCCTTGGGCCACCTACACCGACCCAGAAGTGGCGACGGTTGGACTCACTGAAGATACGGCAAAAGAACAGTCAGTTGCTTATGAAGTCTATAAATATCAATTGGATGATCTCGATCGATCAATTGCTGATGGTGAGACTGAAGGCTTTGTAAAAGTCTTAGTGAAACCTGGTACGGATAAAGTATTGGGAGCGACGATCGTTGGAGCTGAGGCCAGTGTCAGTATCTTAGAATTTGTGCAAGCGATGAAGCAGGGCTTTGGACTTGATAAAATTCTTGGAACAATTCATCCCTATCCAAGTCTGGGAGAAGCCAATAAGTATTTGGCCGGAATTTGGAAAAATGCGACCAAGCCTGTTAAACTTTTAGTCTACTTAGAAAAATTTCATTCTTGGCGAAGAGGATAGTATGAGTGATCAACAAGAACCTGTCGGAGAGTTAGCTATTAGAGTATTGGCCATGCCAGAGCATACTAATCCGGCTGGAGATATTTTTGGCGGCTGGGTCCTTTCACAAATGGATATAGCCGGTGGCTTGTTCACCAAAAAGATTTCTAAAGGAAGAACTGTTACTATCGCAGTTGACTCGATGACATTTAATAAGCCGGTCTTAGTAGGCGATACACTGTGCTGCTATGTGAGTTTACTCAAAACAGGTAAAACGTCTTTGTCAGTTAAAATTGAGACTTGGGTTTCAAGGCAGTATAGCGAAGGGCGTGAAAAAGTTACTGAGGGCGTCTTCACTTATGTGGCGGTGTCATCTGATCGCAAACCACGTTTAATTAATGATCAGTATCGTTGATTGAGTCCTAGGCCTTTTTCATACCAACGGTTCATCATAGTGTGATCAAGGCCTAAGAAATAGCCAAGTTTTAATAATTGATTCATAAAGGCCTGGCGCCAGATCCCATTTTGTTTAAAGCGCACTGAAGAAGTTGTCGAGGCTGCCGAGAGTCTGTGAGGCCGCATGCTGGTTTTTAAGCGCTTACAAAATATCGTATCTTCAAAGACATCAACTTCACTAAATGGGCGCGGCTTATCACTAAGTAAATTGACGTGGCTATACAAGCAGTGATCAAGATAATAGATCCCCTGAAGTTCGCCGCGAATATGATTGGACCAAAACGATGTAAATTTAAAAAGAGGGTGGGGATCATCAAATTGATGAGTGAAAGCACCCCAAGCGGGCGAGCTGAGTTCTCTTATTTGAGTGAAGGCAGCAGGATTAAGCAGGCTTCTGGGATGGTGGAAGATCACCCAAGGAGTGTTCACGTATTTGATACCATCATTAAGCCTTCCTGCTCGGTTGATCGCCTTAGATTTTACATAAGTAAAACCGCGCTTTTCACACTCGGCTTCCATCCCATCATCACTAGGTGTATCGACGACAATAACAGTATGACCTGCTAATGAGTTAAAGAGCTCATTGGTCCAAGCTCTGGCCATGTCTTTATATGTTGGGACAATAATCGTTAGCAACAGGCGGCTCCTGCCACAGCTTGATCGGCTCCGTCGTAAGGAACTTCCATGCCACAACCTTTAAAAATGCCATAATGATTTTTAAAGTCACCCACAAATTCAAAATGCTCGGCAAAGCGACTTCGTTGCAGCATCAAGTAGGTATTGCCGCATACTGACTCCCATTTACCACTTTCAAACAGGTGATGATTATCAAGTAGGAAACCTTTTGGTGAAGTCTCTAGGGTCCCTTTGTATTTTGCGGCTTGACCAAAGTCTTCGCAGGCATCTTCTAGTTCTGGGATTTTAAATAGACGATAGGTAACGGAATAAAACCTTGCTGGGGCAATCTTAGACTTAATCTCATCGTCGCCAATCATTAACTCCCTCGAGCTAACGATGCGCGGGTCACTAAAACCGGAAGCTTTAGCAAAACGATTAAAATCATTCCAATAAAGAGCACCGCCTAGGCATTCGCCGCGAATCACTGGATCAACCTGTAACTCGTGGGCGAGTCTACGGTCGGTATAGACATCACTGAAGTAGAGTTCGCCGCCATCTTTTAATAAATTATAAGCATCGGAGAGAACTTTCTTTTTATCTTCAACAAGATTGATCACGCAATTGGAGACAATCACATCAAAAGAATTTGGCGCTAGATCGAGCTTATCCAGTCCTTCAATATCACCTTCTAAAAAAGTGACATTATTAAAACCAAATTTCTCGCTATGAAAGGGGATATTTCTTCTTGCAACTTCTATTTGAGTAGGGGTCATATCAACGCCAACGACCTTGCCACTTTTTCCTACCAGATAGGAGAGGGCAAAGACGTCGCGACCAGCACCACTGCCAAGATCTAAGACCTGTGCGCCATCGAGTTGCTGAGGAATCACAAGCCCACAACCATAATACTTTTGATGAACTTCATCGGATAAAACGCTTAGCGCCTTTTTTACATAGGGTGCTAGCCCCTCGTCTGTACAGCAGGCATCTGTTTTTAAATCGGCATTAGTTTTTAGTGTTTCGCCGTAATACGTTTGAACATCACTTTTAATACTCATGTTAGACTTCCCCCGCATGATGATCCCGCTCCGGCACTGCAGCCATGACAGTGATCACCCCATACGATTTCATTATTTATTAATTGATCAAAATTTTCGATAGTCCAGATACTTGGTTTCTTAACTGAGTTTAAATCAAGCATTTGATTAAAGTCACAGTCGTAAATCTGACCATCATAACCAATCGAGACTAGATTAAAACACATCATATTAGCTGCGGCCGTGGGATTAAAGGCATTCACTAGAGTTTCGAGATACTCTTCATATTTTCCCTGGCGATTAAGATCATCAAGGAAGCGCTTAATGGGCATATTAGTAATGGTATAAAGATTATCAAAGTCGATATCAAACCATTCTTTCAAATTCTTTTTGTAATCGGCTTGTAGCTTCTCTTGAGAAGGAGGAAGAGTGGCACCGGTTGGATTATAGACTAAGTCTAGCTGTAGTCCTTGTCCTTTGCCGTAGCCAAGTTGATTGAGCTGTCTTAGGCCGCGAATGGATTTATCGAAAACTCCATTGCCGCGCTGTTTGTCGACATTGTCTTCTGAGTAACAAGGCAATGAAGCAACTACCTGGACCTGTTGATCGGCTAAAAACTGGGCAAGGTCAGCTTGTCCTGGTTCGTACATCACAGTTAGGTTACAGCGATCGAGCACAGTAATATTTCTCTTTCGCACTTCGGTGACAAACCATCTAAAACTTGGATTCATCTCAGGCGCGCCGCCGGTAAGATCAATGGTTGAAATTTTTGATTGATCAATGAGTTCAAGCAGGCGCTCAAAGCCAGCCCGCTCCATATTCTCTGTGCGAGTAGGGCCTGCTTCTACATGACAATGCCTGCAGGCTTGATTGCACAGCTTACCCACATTAATTTGCAATGTATCAATGCTGTGTCTAGTAGTAGGGATCTGATTTTGAAGTAGTCTATTTTTAAAGTTCATAGGGCTTAGTGCTTTTCCAAAGGATTTTCTTACAAAAATTGAACTAACTATATCAGTTTAGTCGGCAATCGCCACTCGATGAACATTGGACTTTGGCCATTTTGACTGAGTGCAGTGGTAGGGTATGGGTCAATTTTTCCATAATACAACTACCTAGAGAGATTTCACTCAAATCCTTTTCAAGATTTCCGATACTTAAAGCATAGAAGTATTTTTGCAACAGGGTAGTCCTTATGGATTTAGCTACAATTATAGGTTTCGTACTTTGTATCGGAGCGGTCGTAGGATCGATTTTCGCTGGGGGAGATATTATCGCCTTCATCGATGTACCTTCAGTACTAGTTGTTGGACTAGGGGTACTAGGATCAACGTTTATTAAGTGGCCAATTGAAATTGTGAAAACAGTTGCTGGCGTTGCCATGAAAGCTGTTTTCTATGCACCGACAGACATCAAATCAACTATTGATGAAATTGGAAAGTTGGCTGAGACGGCACGAAGAGAATCAGTCTTCGCTCTTGAAAAAGTTCAAATTGATGATCCTTTTATGAAGAAGGCAATGACTTTGGCAGCGGATAACCGTCCACCAGAAGTTATCAGTTCTATTTTACAACTTGAAATCGATGCCATGGGTGATCGACATAAAATTGGCCAAGATCTTATGCAAAATATTGCAGATGATGGTCCCGCCTTTGGAATGATTGGAACTCTTATTGGTCTAGTGATCATGCTAGGTAACCTTTCGGATCAGGCGGCCATTGGTCCGGCCATGGCGGTTGCACTTTTGACAACGTTCTATGGATCTTGTCTTGCCAACATTGTGGGTAACCCAATTAAGAATAAGCTTGGAATTCGATCGACTACAGAGATGACCAGAATGACGATTATTATCGCTGGAACCCTTGGCATCGTTGCCGGTGAAAACCCAAGACTGATTAAAGAAAAACTAAATGCCTTCTTACCACCAGCTGAACGTGTCAGTGATGATGCGGGTGAAGCTGAGTAATTAGGGAGTAATTTGTGGCAGAAGAAGCAGTAAATTCACCAGTTGGAGATGATGAGGGCGGAATTGATGAGCCTGTAAAATGTCCTCCATGTAAACCTGGGCTTCCGGGATGGATGGCAACGTTCTCAGATATGGTGACGCTGCTTTTGACGTTCTTCGTTTTGCTGCTGTCATTTGCAAAGACTGAATCAGCTAAATATGAAGCAGCTCTAGGTTCTATTCGAAATGCCTTTGGCGGAAACGTTCTTAAGCAAGGTGAAGTTATTCAAAAGGGTAAGTCACCTGATGATTCGCCTTCAATGATGGAGAGTCAGGATCCGATCAAGCCTTTTCCAATTGAATTTTTAACAACAGAAGGCTTTCTTGATAAGCATGAAGTAAACCGTGAAAGTAGTGAAGATCTTGGATCGATGAAAAAAGATCTTCAAGAATACGGTCTTAGCCAAAATGTTGATGTGTATGAGATGCCTGAAGGTATTAAAGTCGTAGTTAAAGACAAAATTTACTTTAACGAGGGCTCGGTAACACCTTCAAAAATTGTTGTTAAAGTCTACGATGATTTAGTTCAAATGCTAAGTTCAAAAGATTGGGTCGTCTTCGTTCAAGGGCACGCCTCAGTGGGTGAGAGATCTAATGATGGAAAAGATGCTTTTGATCTTTCCGCTACAAGAGCAAGTGCCGTAGCAAAATCTCTAATTAGACGAGGTGTTAGGGCCAAGAAAGTGACAACCGTTTTTTACGGCGACACACGCCCAATAGCAATCCCAAGTAGGTCTCAAGCTGAAAACGATCAAGCCAGTCGTCGTGTTGAGTTTATGATTAGAAAGACAGACATTACTGCAACTGGAAATAAAGCGGACTAGGAGCGATCATGTTAGGCTCTCTCTGTCCGCTTGATGATTGGGCCAGTCTCGGTGATTTTCTAAAATCTCTAGGAATCAGTAAGGCTCATCAAAAACGCCAGTTACAATCAGCTCATCTTAAAAGAAAAATTCGCTCCAAAGATGAGATGACTTTACCCTTAAGCCTTTTAAATCCATCTCAAATTTCTCCTTATTTTAACGGCGATCAGCCAAAAATTTTACATGAGAACGACAAATTTTTAGTTCTGCACAAACCTGCTGGTTTGCATGGTCACGCACTCAATTATGAAGAGAGCGACAATGTTTTGTCTTGGATGCGCTCACAGGGGATGGGGAATCTATTGCATGTTGGTGCCGCTACCCATGAACGGGGTCTATTGTACCGTCTCGATCAAGCAACTTCGGGCGTGTTGATTTATGTGAAACAGCAAGGTCTTTGGAGTGAACTTCGTGATAATTTTCATAAAGTGGCCCACCTTAAGCGCTATATCGCGGTTGTTGATAAGATTCCTGCACAAGTGGGAGAATTGACGTGTTGGTTTGATCTACAGGGAAAAAAAGTTAAGGCCTCACTAGAGCATAGGGCCGGTATGATTGAAGGAAGTTTGTTCATACAAGTTGTGCGCGAAAGTGAAAGTGGAATCGTCTTAGCTATCGATTTGACCCATGGTCATCGTCATCAGATTAGAGCGCATCTAGAAGCTCTTGGTTGTCCCATCATTGGCGATACAGTCTACAATGGAAAAAACCACCAGCGCTTATGTCTGCATGCCTATCTCTATAAACTTGGGGAAGAACTAGAAGCATGTGATCCAGAGCTAGGGTTTGGCCTCGACTTCTTGGACTTGGACAGTGACCTTAAGATGCTCGGCAATCATAGCGGGATCATTCATCGTCGCTAGCTTCACCACATACTTACCTTCACTGACTGAATTAATTGTCATCCTTGGATGAATTAATCTGACGCTAACAATATCCGTGCGCTCTAAATTATCTGATGGAGAATTTACGGCAACCGACTTTAAATTATTGGCCAAAGTTTTGAAAAGTACTGAACGCAGTTCTTGATCTGGAATTGGCTTATCCACCTCTTCAGCAAAGTTCATGGTGATGAGAAGGTTGTTGCCATCGCAAAGGGTGGACCAATTGGCCGGGATACGGCGGTCAAGTTTTACCCTGACGGCACGACATGAAGTCGGTATCAAATTATCTCGAATAAACCATCCCTGACGTCTTCCAACAGTCATAAAGAGAATGGACATCATCAGAATACCGATGATCAAAACTGGGTTCTTTGTGAGAGATTTCAATAGCATGGCCTTATTATCACCGTTTTTATGGAAAAAAGCACTCAAGGAACCAGAATAAAAGACCGACTAGATTGGTACGGAATTGAGGAC
>TARA_R110000868_G_scaffold42835_2_pt1 | contig 10668 bp, 10 predicted proteins | sample TARA_R110000868 | Tara Oceans TARA_R110000868 (sample SAMEA4397489) | marine metagenome | biome: Polar Biome; feature: [SRF] surface water layer (ENVO:00010504); material: water (ENVO:00002006), including particulate matter (ENVO:01000060) such as... | depth 5 m | reverse complement strand
GGGACGGTCCTGGGCCAGGCGGGCGAAGATATCGAGCGCCTGCTCACGGGTCAGACCACGCGGGGCACGTTTGGCGGGTTTTCTGGTTGGCGTCTTGCTCATGGCGCCCTGTCTAGCGCAGGCCGGAGGTCAGCGTCATGCCGTTTCTTGCCGTGATGGCGCGGCAGCACCTTTTGGGGCGAGATCGAGCTGGCAGTGAGGTGGGGGTCACAGGGTTCGGTTCTGCGGGCACAGGCAGGAACAGAATTTATGGTTGCCACCTACAGCTGCGCCTGACAGCTTCGCAAGGAAGAACAGGCTGAATGAGGACAGGGGATGGCGATCATGCGGGCAGCAATAGCGGCGGGACTGTGGATGGTCGCAAGCCAGCAGGCGGTGGCTGAAAGTGGCGAGCGCGAGCCCGACAGCGCCACGACTCTGATCGACGCGGGGTGGACCGATCTCGCTTCCGCTGGCCGATATGCCGACGCCTTCGCGTCACGGACCGTGCCGACAGGTATGCCGCCTGAGTATGCAGCGTCTTATTTAGGCAGTGGTGAAGTACAATTGCTCGACTTCACGGGGCGGTATCTGGAGGCGCACCAACGGGTCGCGCCCGAGGCCTACACGTCCGAGGGACCCGTCGATATGTCGGGTCCAGATGCTGTCATCGATCTTGAGGCGGTGAATACAGCTGTGCCGCAGGACGCGATCAGCGCTATTCGGGAGATTGCCCGGGGCCGGCAGGTTGTCATTCTCAATGAATCTCACCAGATGGGACGGCACCGTGCCTTTGCCATCGAGTTGGTCCGGGTGTTGCGCGAGGACGGTTTCACGCATTTCGGTGCCGAGGCCCTTTCCGAAACCGCTCAAGCCTCCTGGCAAACCCATGGTGTACCTCGTCGGGAAGCGGGCTTTTATTTCAGCGACCCCCTGATGGGGGAATTGCTGCGAACCGTCGATGCCGCGGGTTATCAGTGGTTCAACTATGAAATGCGGCACGACCAGGGTTTGGATTGCACGCCGGCGCAGTGTTCGCACGCCGACCGGATTGCCACGCGCGAACGTGCCCAGGCCTCGAACATTGTCGATGCTGTGCTGGGCGAGAATCCCGATGCCAGGCTGGTGCTCTATGTCGGGCTCAAGCATCTCGATGAGACACCCGGTCTTGATGAGGCGGGGCGCCCGCTCGGGTGGATGGCCGCCGAGTTGACGCGACTAACGGGTATTGACCCGCTCACCATCGACCAAGTCAGCGGATCTGGCATTGGCAATGCGCGCGTCGGGCTCCTGGCGCGGGCGCTTCGCGATCGGCACTCCCTGACAGAGCCAAGCGTTTTCCGCCTCGATGATGGAAGTTACATGGCACCGCCTGAAGAGCGATGGATGGCCGACATCATGGTCGTGTTCCCCCGCTATGCGCCCGTTCTGGGCCGTGCGCCTTGGCTGTTCGACCGCCTGAACCGGCTTGCGGTGAAAATCGCGCTCGAAGCGGACCCCGGCCGGCCCATGGTATTGCAGGCCTTTCGACAGCCTTACGAGGCCGGAAACCTGCCCGCTGACCAACTGGCCGTTCTGCCCACCGACACGGATTTTCCTGTCCATCTAGCGCTTGAGGACGGGACTTACGACCTTATGCTGCAGATTGCGGGCGAGCCGGACCGCGCCTACGGCCAAGTCGAGGTCTATCACGGGCAGGCGCGCGTTTCCTACGCTCAACCGGCGCAATAGCCCGGCGACCCTCCACTTTGTGACGCCGGCAGGCGCGGTGTGAGATTCTCGCCTAGCGCGCTGTCGCCGCCAGCAGCCAGATCGCGACGCCGACCAGCAGCAGCGACAAGGCGCGCTGAAAGACGCGGTGACGGGCGGGATCGTTGAGGAAATGGCGGGCACTGCCGGCCAGCAGTACAATCGCGATATGGATGGCCGTGGCGATGGTGACGGAAATCACCGCCAGCAGGGCCGCCTGGATCGCGACCGGCTTGGCCGGGTCGATAAATTGCGGGAAGACGGCGACATAGAAAAGCGCGGCCTTGGGGTTGAGCGCATTGATCAGGAAGCCGCGGGCGAAATAGCGCATCTTGCTCTGATGGTCCGGGGCCTCCTGGCGGGTATTGGCCTTGCGCCAGCCTTCCAGGCCGAGATAGAGCAGAAAACCCACGCCCGCCCAGCGCAGGCCCTGATACAGCCAGTCATAGCGCTCGATCACCGCGCCGAGCCCCAGCGCCGCCGCTGCCGCGACCACGGTCAGGCCGAGCGCAATGCCCGCCACCGCCGCCAGGCCCGCCCGGCGGCCTTCACTGACGCTGAGCACGGCCAGCCAGGCCATATTCGGGCCCGGCGTCAGCTCGATCACCAGCACGGTGAAGGCGAAGGCGAGAAGGGCGGTGATTTCGATCATGTCGTCTGACTAAGCAAATGGATGCGCGGCGTCACCTGTTCTTGCAGGCCTGGCCTGCCGGGGTCCGGTTCGCCCAAGTCGTCTCAGATCAAGATTTTTTCTATACCCTGTGAGCATGAAATCGATTGGAGTTATGGCTAAAGGCGCTGCATCATCCAATCATAGCGTCAGAGCGTAGGACCCCCTCGATTCAATCTGGACCCTGATCGGAGATCAATATGGACGGTGAGAGCAAATGCCCGGTAATGGGCGCATCCCAGCGACACACAGCGGCCGGTACGGCCAATAATGGAGATTGGTGGCCCGAGCAGCTGAACCTGCAAATCCTCCGCCAGAATTCCAGCCTTGCCAACCCGCTGGACCCCGATTTCGACTATGCTGAAGCGTTCAAGAGCCTCGACCTCAAAGCGGTCAAGCAGGATCTCTACGCCCTGATGACGGATAGCCAGGACTGGTGGCCGGCTGATTACGGCCACTACGGTCCCTTCTTCATCCGCATGGCCTGGCACAGTGCCGGCACCTATCGCATCAGCGATGGCCGCGGCGGCGCCGGCTCCGGCTCGCAACGCTTTGCGCCGCTCAATAGCTGGCCCGACAATGTCAATCTCGACAAGGCGCGCCGCCTGCTCTGGCCGATCAAGCAGAAATACGGCCAGAAGATTTCCTGGGCGGACCTGATGGTGTTGGCCGGTAATTGCGCCCTGGAATCAATGGGCTGCCCGACCTTCGGCTTCGCCGGTGGCCGCAGTGATATCTGGGAGCCGGAGCAGGACATTTATTGGGGCCCCGAGAGCACCTGGCTTGGCGATGAGCGCTATAGCGGCGACCGCGATCTGGAAAACCCGCTCGCGGCCGTGCAGATGGGCCTGATCTACGTCAATCCGGAGGGCCCGAACGGCAATCCCGACCCGGTCGCATCCGGCCGTGATGTGCGCGACACCTTTGCCCGCATGGCGATGGATGATGAAGAGACCGTGGCGCTGGTCGCCGGCGGCCATACTTTCGGCAAATGCCATGGTGCCGGCGATGCCGGCCTGGTCGGCGCTGAGCCCGAGGCGGCCTCGATCGAGCAGCAGGGGTTGGGCTGGAAGAGCAGTTTTGGCAGCGGCAAGGGTGCCGATGCGATCGGCAGCGGTATTGAAGGCGCCTGGAAAGCCAATCCGACGAAGTGGGATATGGGCTATCTCAACGTGCTGTTCAAATATGAGTGGGAGCTGTCAAAGAGCCCGGCCGGCGCCCATCAATGGCATCCCAAGGATTGCGAAGAGGCCGATATGGTCGTCGACGCTTTCGATCCGTCGAAGAAACATCGGCCAATGATGACCACGGCCGATCTCTCGCTTCGCTTTGACCCGATCTATGAGCCAATTGCGCGCCGCTATCAGCAAAACCCGCAGGCCTTCGCTGACGCCTTTGCCCGCGCCTGGTTCAAGCTGACCCATCGCGATATGGGTCCGGTCTCGCGCTATCTCGGGCCGGAAGTCCCGTCCGAGGAGCTGATCTGGCAGGATCCGGTCCCCGACGCCGACCAAAAGCCGATCGGCGACCCGGAGATTGCGGCCCTGAAGGCGAAGATCCTCGCCTCCGGTCTCACCACGGCCCAGCTGGTCCAGACCGCCTGGGCGTCGGCGTCGACTTTCCGCGGTTCGGACATGCGCGGCGGCGCCAATGGTGCCCGCATCCGGCTCGCGCCGCAGAAGGATTGGGCGGTCAACCAGCCGGCCGAGCTCTCACAGGTGCTCGCAAAGCTGGAGGAGATCCGCAAAGCCTTCGGCGAGACGAAAATCTCCATGGCCGACCTGATCGTGCTCGGTGGGTGTGCAGCGGTTGAAGCGGCAGCCAAAAAGGCCGGGCATGATGTCACCATGCCCTTCACGCCGGGCCGCACGGATGCGTCACAGGCGCAGACCGATATCGACTCCTTTGAACCGCTGGAGCCCAGATCGGACGGTTTCCGCAATTATCCGGGCAAGACGGCCGACCGGCCAGCCGAGGAATTGCTGGTCGACAAGGCCCAATTGCTCACCCTGACCGCACCGGAAATGACGGTTCTGCTCGGTGGCATGCGTGTGCTCGGTGGTAATTTTGGCGGCACCAAGCATGGCGTCTTCACAAACCGGCCCGGTACGCTCAGCAATGACTTCTTCGTCAACCTGCTCGATATGGGCACGACATGGGAGCCGGTCGCCGGATCCGATGCGCTGTTCGAAGGGCGTGACCGCAAGACCGGCCAGGTCAAATGGACCGGGACACGCGTCGATCTCGTCTTCGGTTCCAATTCGCAATTGCGCGCCCTGGCCGAGGTCTACGCGTCTTCGGACTCGAATGCCTCCTTCGGGCGTGATTTCGTCAAGGTCTGGGACAAGGTGATGAATCTGGATCGCTTCGATCGGGCCTGATCCATCTGGCCTCAATCAATCTATGATGCAGGAGAAGAGCGGGCCAGACGGTCCGCTCTTTTCTTTTGCGCCGGCCGCGCTGGCATCGGCTGCGCTGAAACGCCACCTGTCGCGCCGCGCAGCGCCGGGCTTGAATGGTGTCATGACAAGTCTTGTCGAAACCTGGCCCGCCTCGAGCGATGGCAGCGAAGAGGCTACCGGCCCCTTCACCATGGATGCCGAGCTCGCGCCCAATCGGTCCCTGCCGAACCCGGCCTTCACCGTGTTGATGCTGACACTGGCGGCGGTCTCGTTCGTCTCCGGCATTCTCTTTGTCTCGATGGGGGCCTGGCCGGTCATGCCGTTTTTCGGGCTCGATGTCCTGCTGGTCTGGCTCGCTTTCCGGGTGTCCTATCGCGATGGCCGGATGCGCGAATATGTCCGCGTTGATGCGCGCGATATCGAGGTGACGCGCCAGCACCCGACCGGCCATGTCCGCCGCTACCGCCTGCCGACCGGCTGGTCGATGCTGCGTCATAGCAATGCCGGCAAGCATGACGCCCAGGTCGCCATTGGTTCGCACGGCCGCTGGCTGGTGCTGGGCACATTCCTCAGCCCGAAGGAGCGCGATGAGTTTGCCGCCGCGCTGGGGGCAGCGATCGAACGCGCGCGCCGGTTCCAGCCGCAAGAACCGGGTGGCGAGCTGGCGTAACCGGCCTAAACTCCGCCCCATGACCGCTGAAATCTACACCCTCGACGCTGCTGCCCGCGATTTTGATCGCGTCTCGGCTGCCCTCGCCTTTCTCGGCGATCATTGGCAGGACCATCCCGATCTGGATGCCGCTGCTCGCGCTGCCGGCCTTTCGCCGCACCATTTCCAGCGGGTTTTCACGCGCTGGGTCGGCGTCAGCCCGAAGAAGTTTGTGGGTGCCCTGGCGCATGGCGCTGCCCGTGCCGCGCTTGATGAGGGCGCCTGCGTGCTTGATGCGAGCTTCGAGGCCGGCCTGTCAGGGCCCGGACGGCTACATGATCTTTTCATCGCCCATGAAGCGGTCACGCCAGGTGAGGCGCGCCGCCGCGGGGCCGGGCTGGACTTTGTCTGGGGTGCCGCACCGACACCGTTTGGCGAAGCGGTGTTTCTGATTGCGCCGCGCGGCTTGTCGGCGCTGGCCTTTGCCGATCCGGATCCGGAAGGCGGTTTCGCCGACCTGCAAGCGCGCTATCCCGCCGCGAATTATCGCCGCGATGATGATGTCGCGCGGCAATGGGCCGAGCGTGTATTTGCGTCCACGCCCGGCGAGCCGATCCCGCTGGCGCTTTACGGCACGCCCTGGCAGCGCCAGGTCTGGCGCGCCCTGCTCTCGATTCCGGCTGGCGCGACGACGACCTATAAGTCCATCGCCGATGCGGTCGGATCGGCCAAGGCCTCGCGCGCTGTCGGCGCTGCCGTCGGGGCCAATCCGGTCTCCTGGCTGATCCCCTGCCACCGCGTGCTCGCCAGCAATGGTCTTCTGACCGGCTACCATTGGGGTGTGGACCGCAAGCGCGCCATGCTCGCCTATGAGGCAGCGAGGGGGTAAAAGAGGGTCATGGACCTGACCCTGTTTATCGTTGCGCTGGTGATATTCACCGTCTCCGCCGCCTTGCTGTCGCGATGGCTGTCGGCGCGGATCAATCTGACCGCTGACGCCCGCGCTGAATATGCCGAGCGTGTTCTCACCAAGCCCGGCACGATTGCCGGTGTCGAGGAGGCGGTCTTCGTGAAGCTCTATGTCGGAGCGCATGAGCCGCGCTGGGCACTCTATATGCCGATCGCCCTGCTGAGCGCGACCCTGGCCACGCCGCTGGCGGCGATTGCCCTGGTCGCCTTCTGGCCGGTCTTTACCTCAATGCTGGATGGCGGCCCCTGGTATGATGTCGGCTATTACCCGTGGATGTTCTACATGTTCTTCGGGTTTTGCGGCCTGTGGGCGCTGTGTGCTGCCATTGTCGCGCGCATCCATCACGCCCGTTCGCCGGAAGCCTTCCAGCCAGCCCTGGCGCGCGCCCGCGGCGAACCGCTCGATGATGTCGTGATCAAGCGCGGTCGTCCGAAATGGGCCGTCAAGGCGCGGCCCAACCCGACACCCGAAGCCAAGCCAGAAACGGAGCTCGAATAAATGGAATTCCTGCACACCATGGTCCGTGTCTCGGACGTCGATGCCAGCCTGCGTTTCTATTGCGACGGGCTCGGACTGAAGGAAATCAGCCGCTTCGACAGTGAGCCAGGTCGTTTCACCCTGATCTTCCTGGCGACGCCCGAAGACATTGCCCGCGCCGGCTATACAGGCGGGCCAATCCCGACCGGGCTGCCCTGCGTTGAGCTGACCCATAACTGGGATCCGGAAACCTATGAGGGTGGCCGCAATTTCGGGCATCTTGCCTATCGCGTCGCCGACATCTACGCCACCTGCGCCCATCTCGATGCCATGGGCTATCTCATCTGCCGCCCGCCGCGCGACGGCCATATGGCCTTTGTCCGCTCACCGGATCTGATCTCGATTGAATTGCTGCAAAAGGGCGAAAGCCTGCCACCGCAAGAGCCCTGGGCCTCGATGGAAAATACCGGGAGCTGGTAGGGAGCGCGGCTCAGCCGGCCCGCTGCATATCCTCGAACCGCTTGCCGATTTCGTCTTCGAAGCTTTCGGCGAGGACGGTGACGCGTTCGATTCTGTCAGTGCGGAAGTGGCGGAAATCATTGCGCAACTCGCACCAGGCCGTCAGTAGCCAGATGCGGCCGAAACAGGTCAGGGCGAGCGGGCGAATGATGCGCGTCGTGGCCTCATCATTGAGCGAATTATAGCGGACCCGCAATTTGCGCCGGTTTGTGATTGCATTGCGCACCGGTCCGAACGCTTCCGGACGCACTGTGTCGTCGAGGAAGGCCGCAAAGAGCGGCGCCGATTTCAGACGTTCGCGATGGGTGTCGGGCAGGGCGTGTTCGATCTTCGACAGGGCTTCATCGGCTGCCGAGGCGAGATCGCGATCGCCGGTGGCGCGCACAAAGCGGGCGCCCAAGGCGAGGGCGTCGAGCTGTTCATAGCTGAAGGTGATCGGCGGCAGATCGAAGCCCGGCCGCAACACATAGCCGACACCGGCTTCGCCATCGATCGGCGCACCGGAACCGATCAGATGCGCAATGTCGCGATAGATGGTGCGCTCGGAGACATCAAACTTGCCCCCCATTTCCTGGGCCGTAACAGCACCCGGCGCGGCCTGACGCAGGGCCTGGATAATGCGGATCAATCTTTCGGCGCGACGCACTGACAATCTCCTGACGCCAACGGGCAGAGTGGCAAGGTGTCAGGGTTCGACGGGCTGATCAAGCGTAGAATAGCCGGGATGGACGCGCTTGCACGTTCGACCTGTCTGGTGACGTCAGGCTGACAAACGGCAGGTCATGCCGCCATCGACCTGTGCAGGATTGGCGGCCTGTGGCGCGGCGCGAGCCCCGTTGCACTCGTGACATCTCCCGCCACCAAGCTCAAGGCTCGGAAATGAGGCGTGAAATTCGCGCCCGGGCGTCATTTCGGGTATTCCTGAGCTGACCCGCCCTGTCCCACGTGAAACAGCTTGCCTAAGCCTTAACGACATCCTGCATCGAATACAGGCCGGGTTCGCGGCCCGTACCAGCATCACACATCCAGCGTGCGGCTGTGATTGCGCCGCGGGCGAAGACGCGCCGGTCATGCGTGCGGTGGCTGATGGAAATGTCCTCCATGTCGGACAGCAGGCGCACTTCATGCTCGCCAATAATGCCGCCGCCGCGCGAGACGGCATAGCCGATCGTGCCGGGCCGGCGTGGCCCGGTCACGCCTTCGCGGGCCCAGACGGCCATTGCCTCATGATGGATACCGCGGCCGCGCGCGGCCGCATGCCCGAGCAAAAGCGCAGTACCCGAGGGCGCATCGGCCTTGAGCCGGTGATGGGTTTCCGAGATCTCGATATCCCAGTCCTTGGCCGGCAGGATGGCCGCCTGCTCGACCAGGGCCTCGATGACCGCGATGCCCAGGGAGAAATTGCCGGCGGCCAGCAAGGGGACGCGCTGGGCGGCGGTGGCCAGGCGTTCGGATTGTTCGGTCGTGAAGCCCGTCACCCCGGTCACCAGGCCACACTTTCGTTCCTGGACAGCCATGCGCTCGGCCACCGAGACGGTCATGGCGGGCAGGCTGGCATCAATGACGATATCGCTCAGTTCAAGCGCGTCCTCGAAGGGGACTGTGGTGCGGCAACCGGCTGTGTCGCGATCCAGCATTTCGCCGACATCCTCGTCAAGATAGGCCGACTGGCTACGAACGATGGCACCCACCAGTTCCATATCCGGAGCATCGAGAACGGCGGCGCAGATGGCGCGCCCCAGGCGGCCCGTCGGGCCCAGCACGGTGACTTTGGTGACTGATTTCAAAACACGCCTCCGGAAAGAATGCGATCAGCAAACTTTTCAAACAGATAAGAGCCTAGAATCGGCAGGATGGGGATCAGGATATAGAGGCTGAAACGCATCGTGACCGAGGTCGAGATCGGCCATTCCGGGCGGCGCTCGACCCAGACTTCATAATCGGTCAGACCGGCCAGTGCCGAGGCCGCCGCATCATCGCCGGCAAAGGCCCGCTCGCGCGCCTGTGCCATGTGCCGGTGCACTTCGACCAGTTCGGTGGCTTTGGCCGCCTGTACCTTGCGCTGGATCGGCCGAACCGCATTGGTCAGCGCCACCACCCCGCCCAGCGCTGCCAGGGCGATTGCGGGCACAGCGATCCAGGCCTGCCGGGGATCGGCGATGAAGAGCAGGAGCACGCCGGCCATCACCAGCCATGAACCCGCTGCGGCCAGCCCGATACGGCCGAAAATATCCAGCTTTTCGAGATGATAGAGATCGATCACGGCATGGCGGTCGATCAGTTTTCGCATTTCCCGGCCTTCGCGGGCCAGGCTCAGTCCGGCCCGCAGGCCGACAGCATAGAGCCAGGGCGAAAAGACGAGGAACCAAAGCCCGATTGACTGGACGTATTCCAGCGGCGTGACGGCTTCGGCATCGGTCATGATGATGTTGAAGATCAGCCCGCCGATAAAACCGAAAATGGTCAATGCCCAGTAAGAGCGGCGCCAGGAGACCGGGACGCCTTCGCACAGGGCATTCGCGGCGGCGCGGCCCTGTGGGTCCATGGCGGCGAGCAGGCTGGCCCGTTCCGTTTCCCAACGGCGGCGTCCGATCTGGGTCAGCGCGACCCCGGTTGTCAGGATCATGGACAGAACGAAACCGATCCAGCTGACTGTATTCAACTGCCAGGCCCCGGCAGCATTCACATAGCCCAGATGCGGCCGGCCGGTAATCTCGGCGATCAACGCGAAGGAGCCAAAGCTGACTGCGAAAACCGTCAGCGTGGTGCCCCAGAAACCCAAGGGCGACCAGCGATAGAGCGCGGTCTCGGCGGGGGTGAAGCGCTCGAGGTCCAGGACCTGCTCGGGTGTGGTATCGCTGTCGGTCATGCCCGCCACATTAGGCTGCACCGGGCGCGCGTGTCACCTGCCCTTTGAGCGGGCCCTGGTCAGGCGTTCGGCCGTCCGTCATCCGTGGTGACGTCGCTCCAGAACTGCTTGACCTTGGTGAAGAAGCCATCGCTGTCGGGATTGCAGCCCTCGCCGGAGAGCGAGCAGAATTCCTTCAGCAGCTCCTTCTGGCGTTCGCACAGATTGCGCGGGGTCTCGACGAAGAGCTCGATCACCATATCGCCGCGCGGTCCGCCGCGCAGACGGGGCATGCCCTTGCCGCGCAGGCGCATGCGCCGCCCGGTCTGGGCGCCGGCCGGGATTTTCAGTTCGGCCTTGCCGCCATCAATGGTCGGCACTTCAATGGTGGCGCCCAGTGCAGCG
>TARA_R110000868_G_scaffold175781_2_pt1 | contig 10668 bp, 12 predicted proteins | sample TARA_R110000868 | Tara Oceans TARA_R110000868 (sample SAMEA4397489) | marine metagenome | biome: Polar Biome; feature: [SRF] surface water layer (ENVO:00010504); material: water (ENVO:00002006), including particulate matter (ENVO:01000060) such as... | depth 5 m | reverse complement strand
TAAAACACCTAATTGAGCAGCAACACTAACACACAACAACTGCCAAAAGTACCGTACCACTTTATTCTTCGGAAACCATAATTGTTTAAGCAAAGGGAAAATCCATAGTATAGCAAAAACTGCTGCATAGCTCATTTGAAATCCGACTTGAAACAATAAATTCGGATTGATGAATAGTAGAATAAACAGTATGGAAAGCGCAAGTATATTGAAGGTGTTACTAGGTCTATTTAAATACAGTGCATAAGCTACAAAAGTGAACATGGTAGTTGCACGAATAATACTTGTTGTCAAACCAAATATGATACAAATTAAATTTATTATATTAGTGTTATGTTAGGAATATATTGTAGGATTTCCAGAGAGAAGTTAGATGGTAAGGATAGGAGTATTAATGACCAGAAGTTGTTGGGAATAGAATTATCTAAAAAATTAAAACTTCCTCATAAAGTTTATGTTGATGAAGGGATTTCTGGTACTGATGAAATAAAAAATAGACCTGAATTTTCAAATCTTTTGGATGATGTTCAAGATGGTTTAGTTACTCATATCTATGCATATGATCAATCTAGGTTAGAGCGTAATCCACAAACACGTTTCGCTTTTAAGAATTTACTCAAAGAAAATAACACCAAATTATTTACAGAAACTGGGGAGGTTGATTTGTATGATGATGAATTGGAGATGTTAGGGGATATTGTTTCTATAATGAACTCTTATTATGTCAGAATTACCACGAAGAAAATTAAGTCAGTTATAAAAAGGAATGTAAGTTCAGGAAAAATACACGGTTTACCTGCTTACGGTTATACAAAGGATGAAGATGGTACAATGATAGTTGATGAAGAAGAGGCTAAAATTGTAAAATTGATATTCAAACTTTCTTTGGAAGGTAAAGGTCAGAGAACAATAGCTCGTTACCTTAATGAAAAGAAGATTCCAACACGTTATCAGAAATTAAATCAAGAATATAAAAGTACTAACTATAATACTAATAAAACAGTTGTAAAGAAAGGGAGTGAATCTAAATGGGGTCATTCCGTGGTTCGAGGGATACTAATAAATCCTGTATACAAGGGTGTTAGAAAATTTATGGATGAAATATATGATTGTCCAGTAATTATTAAACCTCAACTATGGAAAAGAACACAGGATAATCTAATATTAAATTCTAGATATACGGGTAAACCTACCTATCATAAATATCTTTTGAATAATATATTGTATTGTGGCGAATGTGGTAGGAGATACTTAGGTAGGTCAACAGATAGTAAGAGAGGAAATCCATACATGTGTTCTTCTAAACAAAGAACTCCAAGTGAATGTGATAATAGAAACATTCAACAACCTAAAATTGAATGGTTCGTTTGGAACAAATTCTTTGTTGATAAAGAACTGTTAAACATAGTGAAGAATCATTTTAAAGAAACGGAAATAGATGATGTGCCGAAAAGAATATCTAAAGAATTGACCAATCTAAAAAAGGAACTAAAACAATTAGATAGTAGGAGAGGGAATGCGATATCGATGGTATTAGATGGAACTTTGAGTAAGACTGATATCAAATCTGAACTTAGAAAGATTGATTTGAAACGGGACGATTTGAATGTGAAAATTTATAATATTAGGGAAGAACAGGAAGTACAGAAAAAACAACTAAAAAATATTGATAAGGTTGATGAGGATTTAGATTTTATCAAAGAGAATTTACCTTTCAAAAAAAAACAGGACTTTATTAAAAAATGGATAAATAAAATAGAAATACTGTTTCATGATCCATATTACCTAATAACTTTTGATTTCAATATACCTAAACTAAAACCACAAACTTTTTATATTCACAGAAAGTATGTTGGTTTGGAGGAATCATTGAAAACTGGTACTTGGTTAGATCCAAAGGAATGGGTTAATAAGAAAGGAAAGTTTACTAAAAATAAGTAAGAGGAAGAACTTTGGTTTATTTAGATTTCAGATCTACATATTCAGTTAAACCTAATTCTTTATAAACATCATTCTCTTTCATAACCTCAACCTTTCTTTTTTCCATAATCTCAATTGAAAGATTCTTACGATCTTTCTTCATATACTTTTTAATTTTGGTAACTGTGTTCTTGTTGAGGTTTCCATCCATCAACCTAATAACCTCACTACCTTTCATGCCCATTGTCAAATACTCCACAGCCTTAGAATGTTTCTTTAAGAAAGCTGAAGGTGTTTCTTTTCCTCTTGGGGTTCTGTTTTTATACTTTCCTTTGATCTTGGCTATTTCAATTCCTTCTAATTGACGTTCTTTTCTGATTTCATTCTCAACCTCACCGAAACTACCCAAGATGGAAATCATCATTTTCATCATATAGTTCATCTTCCCATCAACTAAAGTTCTCATTCCAAGGTTTTTGATATAAAGGGAAATTCCACGTTCATGTATGTAATCAATGAATCCAAGTAGCGATTTAAGATTTCTAGCTAATCGATCGATGGTATGAATTTGAATTTCATCAATTGTACCCTCATCGATCATAACTTTCAATAGTTTTCCTTTATCCCTTTCAAAAATTGGAATAGTACCGGAACACTTATCCTCCAGTATGAATTCATAATCTTCACTATTTACCAATTGTCTTTCAGTTGATTGTTGGATAGTTGAACAACGAACGTAAAGAACTACTCTTTTCAAATCTTCATTACCCTTATTATCTTTCATGTTTCCTATTATTGATACCCATATTAATTATACATTAAAAATAGGAAAAATGGCTACAGGGTCCTATTTATTCGGTTTTTATTCGATGAAAAGTTCCTCCTATTTTGGAGTATACTTCAAAATTAAGAATAGAATATAGTGAGTTTACGAACTCATTAAATATTAGATAGGTTTCTTGTAAGTATGAAATCTGATTTACGCTTAACCCCGAAATATCTGTTTTTAATGTCGATTGTATTTTATGGGTCACTTAAACCAATTAAAATATTAACTTGGTAACTCTCCAATCTTAAACAAAAATGTAAGATTAATAAATAGAGAATAATTAATATGGCAAAAAAAATAAAACTCGATTTCGGGGAAGAGGATAATGTGATATCTTGGATTTTGGTGAATTCTTTAGGAAAATTGAGGTTCAGCAGAACTAGTTACTATTATTTAATCATAGTACCAATAATAGTCAAAGCCTTAGATAAATTAAATAATCCAATGTTATTAAAGTTTGGAGAATCTAATATTCAAATTAACCTAGAATTACCATTTAGCTGGTATTTGTTCTATTTTGGAGCTCTAAGTATTTCTATTGCATCCCTGCTTTATCAAATATTTTGTCCTGAATTAATAAAAGACTTTAGAAATTACGGTGAATTTCTTGATGCTGGTGAATCAGATTCTTATTTAGCTCGGGTTTCTCGAAAATATAATATTACGCCATTTGCATGGGGATCTTTGGGTACACCATATATAGTTGAAAAGAAAACAGAGACGGTTAAAAATACTGCAACAAGTAGACGATTTGAAGCTCCACTTAAAACACTAGAAACAATTACTGATTATAAACATAATATTAAATATCAAGAGGAAAGAAAAGATGCCTTTAATAATATTTATAATGAAGTGAAATTTAGAAACAAAAAAATAATGAACACTTCGTTTTGTTTTTACATATTAGGATTTGCTGCTTTCACTTGGGTTATATTACAGAACATAGCATTTGTTATTAAACATATTTTATAAATTATAATAGCGATTTTGACCAGAATAATTTTGAGTATAAACAAATTCATTTATTCTTCATAAGAACAATATAGTATCTTGTAACTAATCATAATTACATTTACTATTAACCAATGGAATTCGGAATTCATGAATAGAAAAACACTTTTTTGGGTAAAGCTGATTTTTGGAGTAGGTATTTTATTAGTAATCTCAGCACCAATTTTACTCACCTTATCTGGAGGGTTAATAGATTTTTCGAGTACTGGAGAAATCGGGGATACAATTGGGGGTACAACAGCCCCAATAGTTAGTTTATTAGGTTCCGCATTGGTGTTTTATGCCTTGAAAGCACAAATTGATGCTAATACATTAATTCAAAATCAATTAAAAGATCAAAAAAAAGATGAAATAAGGAGAAAGATTACCAGTAATATCAATGGTCAAATAGATTTTCTTTCTAAGGAAATAGATAATTTTCGAATTTTAGAACGCAAAAATTCAAGTCCGATGAGTAAGGTTTCACAAGTTCATTACATTGAACTAAAAGGTTCAAGTGCTATTTTAGAATTGATTAAAAAGCGAATCGCACATTTAGGAGATACAGATTCAACAGAGAAATTATTTAGTGATCATCCAGAATTAAAGCTTTTTTATTTCATCCTCCTTACTTTTTCCAACATTTTAGATTCGATTGAAAATAGTAAAATTGATGAAATTGATAAAAAATATTTTCGTGATCTTTTAGCTTACCTTTTTGAAGCCAAGATTATTCCAGGTTTTCATGTGGGAAGAGTTAAAGATTTTAATGACGAACCACCTTGTGAAAAGTGTGGAAAAAAACATCAAGGAGTTCCAAGTGTAATTTTCCATCTTGTTGAGGTTATATCCGAGAAAATTGAAGGCGCTAATATATTTACGTAAAGTTATGATCAAATAAATATGGGATATTCTTAATTCCATAATTAACAAATCATTTATAAATAGTTTGAAGTTCAATAATTAGTAAATAGGTCATTTCGTTTAATTGTAAATTACAAACATTTCAGAGTTTCTATATTATTCCATACTCTTTTTTATAATTCCTTATACTTATATACAGTAGTTAGATATATCCCTTGTTGGTGGGGTATATTGATTGAAACTACTTGAGGGGTATGGTGATTTTATCGTTTGTAACCATACCAGTATTAAACCATAAGAACACTTACCTAAGTAAGTCCCAAAGAACCGTAGGAGCTTTTCGTTGAGATACGATAGAACTGGAACGAACATCCAAACCTAGGGGGTTGGATGGGTGAGAATATATTGAATAATCACTACTGGATATACCCTCATTGGAGTATAAGAAAGTTTCGTTTAGCGTGTTGGAACTAATATCTCCAGCGCTAAACGAAACTATTCACCCCTTTTGGAATAAGCAATAGCAGTAGTAAAAATGAAATTAAAAGTAGGTAAGATAAAACTCAAACAAATTGAAGGTTCAACAGTAGATGATATTAGATTCAAGGATATCAATAACGGTAAGGAATATGATTTTGATGGGTATATGGAATTAATTAAAGAAAATAAAGAATGAAAGAAATATTTGAAAGTTTCAATTATCAAGGATTATTGGAAATATTGGAAGAAAAAAATGGAAAAAAGTTCGTGATGAAGAACGCTGATCTGTTTTATCTATGGTACTGTGTACAACGTAAAATGGTGAAGGAAAATAGGGAAATGATGATAAAGTACCTATCGGAAAACAACATCCTTGACGATAACCGTAGTATCCTTGAAACAGTCGATAGGTACTTCAAGGTCAAGAATATATTACCTGAATTGAACGAACCTCAACAAAGAAGATTGGATAAGGGTAATCAATTATTGAACCCAGTAGTTCCATTTCAGAAAATAGGAAATAGAATGTTGGGAATTATAGATTCCAATAACGAATCCTATTCAGTTGTGGATATATCAGAGGGAAGGGAAAATAAGGTAGCAATACTTTTCAAGAAAGGTGGTATCAGTTGGAGAAACGATAATCTTCACCCATTCGAAATGAAATGGATCTTAGAACATAATAAAATGGATCTGAAAAATAAAAAAGGAATATTACAATGATAGGATTAAGAAACAAACTGAACAACCCTAATGTATCACCTTTGGTAAAATCAATCATACTAAAGGAACGTGCCGGTATAACACTTACCGGTAAGGAAAATAGGTTATTAAAGAAAGAATTACAGAATGAAGTGGTTTCAACGGTACAACCATCCACGGATTACAGTAAAATGATGATGGCACCGAAACCTGATAAGGATACAGAAAGAGAAAGTAACTTCAATATGACGAGGGAGGAATTCGAAAAAATGGTAAGGGAAATAGTTATGGATATCAAGAACGAAGAAGAACTGGATGAGATCATCGAGAGTTTGACTAAAAATTATAAGATATAATGGAGAAAACACATATTGAAGGGGTATTAACTACCATAGGAATAGAAACATCGTTATTGAACTCTAAAAACGTTTTCACACGTGAGGAAACAGAGAGGATATTCAACTGTTCGCCCGAGACGTTGAAGAAGTTCGAAAAAAGGGAATGGATTAAACCTAATTGGTTCAAGAACAAGAAGTTTTATACAAGGGTTGATATCTTGAACTGTATCAAGATACAAGCCCCTTTTAAGATTACCGATGATAAGAAGAATGAATCAGCTACCATATGGGATAAGTGTTAAACAATGAAAGCCTGTCAAAATATAAAAACATTTATTTTTGATATGTATACCTAACCAACATCTATGAACACCAACGTGTAAAAGGTTAAAAAACCTCATAGTTCTTAAACGATAATAAAAACCACGTATCCAATTCCGTGGTTTTTTTATGCTCGAAAATATTATAACTTTCACTTCATGAAGGTAATGGAGTTTGTAAAGGAAATTACAGAAGTTCAAAAGGATGGTTTCCTATTATTTTTGAGCCAAGATGAATATGATAAGTTCGAAAGGACAATGCCTTTAATATGGATGTGGATTAAGAGGATACAAGAATTTGAAATAATCCGACCATTGGAAAAATTATCGGAATCCTTTACGGAAATAACACTAAGGAACGGTAGATCAAATACGAAAAATAATTTCAGGTCACCCGAATTCTTCTACTCAACTTGTATTCAACATATACCTAAAAAGAAATATAAGTTCATCAATATAAAACCTCAAAAGAAAAAGAATTATGATTACGAGTTCATTAAACTTTTAGCTAAGGATACTAAAGAAGGAACTAAGAACTGTGAGGAATACTTAGATATATACGAACATCTAGGGATACTGGAAGAGGAAAGGAAGAATCTTTTCAATAAGTATGGAAGATATAACCTCAACAACGAAGAAAATACGGGAAAACCCCTTAAATCGAGTTGTAAAAATGAGATGATAAAATACGAGAACGAACTGAACAGGGTAAAAAACCTTCCCATAAAGAAACGAAAGAAACTGTTAAAAGGTACTAACCTTAGAAAATACATCTTTAACGTTACAGGTGTATCACAGACACAGTATTCTAGATTAAAATACATAAGAGACAACTCATTGGATGGGTTAGATAGAATTGATTCGGGAGAGACAACGGTACGACAATTATACCACGAACTAAAGGGTATCGATACAAGTACATCCGAAATTGAAAAATTCGAGAAACATGCAAGGAAGCTTTCCGAGAAGATATCCAAGGAAAAAATGATTGATATCATCAAGAAATTATAATGAGTTCGTGAACTCATTATAATATACCGTTATTTCGTTACGTTATATTACAGTAATACCCGAAACTATGGACAACAGTAATATTCCGAAACCTTACAACATGAGGTACACGGACAAGGAATGGGAATATGTATTGAACAACGAGGTATGGAGGGATGTGGTAGGTTATGAAGGAAGTTACGAGGTTTCCTCCTTCGGTAGAGTCAAAACTGTTAAAAGAGCTGTTATTAAAAGTAATGGGAAGCCGTATAATATATCGGAAAAGCTAAAGACAGGAATCAACCCTAACAAGGTATATTGCGTTGTAGCCTTAACATTATCAGGAAAATCAAAATGCCGCTATGTTCATCAACTTGTAGTGGAATCCTTTTTAGGATTGTTCTCTGATGGAAATAAAATTGTGATAGATCATTACGATAATAATGGACATAATAACCAATTAGATAATTTACAGGTAGTACCTCAAAGATGGAACGCTAGGAAAGATTACAAGGGAAACAGTTCCAATTATCTAGGGGTAAGTTGGGGTAATAAATCCAAGAAATGGGAAGCCCATATAAAAATAGATGGAGAATATCTACGTATAGGTAGGTTCGATACCGAGAAAGAAGCACGTGAAAATTATATCAAAAAAAGATGGGAGGTACTTGAAAAGGAAAACATCGATTATGAAAAGAAATGTCATTTCATAGACCCGTTGGACAATCCATTCAAGATGAGGGAGGTTATGAGGAAGATAAAGAAGATGGATTCGTTAAAGGTTTAAGTAGATATCACTCATTTCCTCTTATCTTATACCAAGGTACTTCCTTGTTATCGAAGCATCAGTATGGTTGAATATTTTCAACAGGTGATATTGTCTTTTTGAATAACGTGATACTGATGAAAATCCACTCTAAAGGAATTTTTATCGGTAATGTTACAGAGTACCGAAACTATCAAGTAAAAAACAGATTACGGATTCCCGTAATCTGTATGCAATGGTTTTAGCTATATTTGTGATTATGGTGAAACTTTCAGCTCAAGAAATCTACAATAAACTAGTCAATGAATATCAATTGATTGGCAAAACCGGTCATATTGAATTCGTTTTAAATAATCTTTCTGTAATGGTGGATTCCAATGATACAGTTGGAAACCTTCTCCAATCTTGGTTTATAAAATGGTTGAACGAAAATGAAATCATTTCGTTGTCAAACCCTAACCCACAAAAGTTTCCTGATTTTTTTCTTGATCCTAATGACACTGAAAACGGACTTTTAGAGGTTAAAACCTTTAACATGAAAAGGAGTCCTGGCTTTGATATAGCAAATTTTGATTCTTATTGTAATTCTCTAAAAACAGATGCTTATCGATTAGATTCTGATTATTTGATTTTTGGTTATAAAATGAACGGTGGTTTGATAACAATCGAAAACGTATGGCTTAAAAAAGTATGGGAAATATCAGGACCAAGTGGTCCATGGCCAGTTAAAGTTCAGGATAAAAGAAATGTGATTTATAATTTAAGACCAGTAACTTGGTACTCTAAAAGAAAAACATTTCGACCATTTGGATCAAAAGAATTATTCTTGGAAAACCTCAACGAAACCAGATATCAATACCCTCAAACGAGGAACGATAATGCTAGATGGTTGGATTTAGTTCTTGACAACTACAAGAAATATACAGATGTTGAATTGATTGTTAAACGACATTAAGTTTTTTCTCTTTCATAACCTCAACGTAATTGGTATAAGCTTCAATACATCGTTTTGAAATTTCTTCAATTACATTGACTACTACAGTATTTCCAACTAAATCATATATTTCAGATTCTTTGATTTCCGGTATCACATAGGTGTCGGGATAACCACATAATCTTAAACCCTCCCTAGGAGATAATTTTCTGATATAATTACCATCAGGAACTGCAATTCTTGATACATCAGAGGCTACTAATGTTCTAATAGTACTTTCAGGGTTAGCTATCTCATTTAGTTCGAAACTTAATTTTCCAGTAACAATATTGAAACCTTTTGGTTTAGTGGTATCGTATTCTCTTTTAGATGTAGTACTCCCATCTTCATGTTTAGTGGTTATTTTTTTCTTAGGGTGTTCAAATCTCAAATATTTCTTAATAACCAAATCATTTAGTATTTCCTCTAAGTTGGGTTTTGGAAAAAATGTTTTGATTTGTTCCAATGTAAGTGGCATTCCATCCATCCAATCAATACCTATTTTTTCCGCCCAATGTTTTTTTCTTCTTTCCTTTAATAAAGTATTTAATAATTCAGTTTGAACTTTTGATACTTTACCCTTTATTTCTAAATCCCAACTATGAATATTTTCACTACCACCTCTTTTATCTTTTATTTTCTTTCCGTACAATTCTTTAATATCGAATTTTTTCATCAACGATTTTACAAACTTGGATTCCAATGGGGGTAATCCTTTATCTAAAAACTGTCCAAGTTTAGTAACACTTGTCGGGAAATTATCAAGACTTATAATTTTATCCTTAGTACCAACAATATATATTCTTTTACGTATTTGAGGTACACCGAAATAAGAACTATCTAAAACCTTCCAAGATACTTTGTATCCAAGATCATTTAGGGATTTTAGGATAGTTTTGAGTGTTCGTCCAATTTCATCAGTACTTTCACCTATATCATGTTTTACCATCCCTTCTACATTCTCTAAAATAAAACCATATGGGGATTTGTCTTTTAGTATTCTTTCTATATGCCAGAAAAGAGTTCCTTTGGTGGGGTCTGAAAAACCTTGTCGAGTACCTGCATTACTAAATGGTTGACATGGAAATCCAGCAAAGAGGAAATCAAAATCCTCAATTTCCTCTGATTTAACTTTTGTTATGTCTCCAACAAATTTTGAATGATTGAAGTTTTCCTTTAAACACTTGATAGCATAAGGTTTTATTTCAGATGTTAATTTACAAACAACATCGATTTCCGTATCCTCACATGCCCTTTCGAACCCTTTTCTTATACCACCTAACCCAGCGAATAAATCTATAATTCTAATTTCACTCATAACAACAAAGATACATCAGAAGACAATTTTTAATTGATTTTAGTTTATAGAATAATTTCATCTTATTATTGAATTTATCAACATTTGGGAAATACTTTTGAGATAGTATTTTTATTATTTTAATTAACTTTGTATCATATTTGGTCTAACAACACTAGCAGACAACCCAGCAATAAAA
>TARA_R110000868_G_scaffold10138_5_pt1 | contig 10670 bp, 10 predicted proteins | sample TARA_R110000868 | Tara Oceans TARA_R110000868 (sample SAMEA4397489) | marine metagenome | biome: Polar Biome; feature: [SRF] surface water layer (ENVO:00010504); material: water (ENVO:00002006), including particulate matter (ENVO:01000060) such as... | depth 5 m | reverse complement strand
CCTCATTCTCGACGAGACCGATAGCGGGCTCGATATCGATGCGCTGAGGGTCGTCGCCGACGGCGTCAACACGCTGCGCTCGCCGAAGCGGGGCATGCTGGTCATTACCCACTATCAGCGCCTGCTCGACTATATCAAACCGGATGTCGTCCACATCCTGGCCGGCGGCCGTATCGTCAAATCCGGTGGTCCCGAGCTCGCCCACGAGCTGGAGGCCGAAGGCTATGATAAGTATATCGGGGAGGCGGCATGAGCATGGGCGTGATCACACCCATCCCCGCTGAAACGGCCCTGATCGACGCGCTCGATGGTGCGACCGGCTGGCTGGCGCAATTGCGCGAAGCTACGCGCACGCAGGGCATGCCGACACGCCGCCATGAAATGTGGAAATGGTCGGATCTGCGCCGGGCCGCGGGCGATATCACCACTGCGGGCAGGATGCAGGTCACAGGCGCTGATGGCGGCGTACTGGAGCCCGCTGATGGCGAAACGGTCGAGCTGGACGTGTGCGCCGGTGCCGGCGTCAGCGCTGCGGCCCTGAGCGTCACTGTCAAGGCTGGCCGCTCGGTGACACTGGTCGAGCGCTATAGCGGTGAAGCTGGCAGCCTGGGCAATTTCCATCTCGATATCGCCATTGAAACCGGTGCGCGGCTGGAGCGGGTCTGTATCCAGGATGAGGCGGAGGAGGGCGTGCTGATCGCGTCTTCCCGCATCGATCTTGGGGAACACGCCCATCTGCAGCAGGTCATGTTCTCGCTCGGCGGCAAGCTCGTGCGTAATGAGACGCATGTCATGCACGCCGGTGAGCATGGCGAAGCCCATATCCACGGCGTCTACCTGCTCAATGAAGGACGCCATAATGACTTCACCAGCTCGGTCCACCATACTGGTCCCGGCGGTATCACCCGCCAATTGATCAAGGGCGCTGTTGCCGCCCATGCCCGCGGTGTCTTCCAGGGCAAGTTCAAGGTCGACCGGGCGGCCCAGCTCACCGATGCACGCATGACGCACCGCGCGCTCATGCTCGACGAACGCGCCGAGATCGATGCCAAGCCCGAGCTGGAAATCTATGCCGACAATGTGCAGTGCGCGCATGGCAATGCGGTCGGAGCCCTCGACGAGACGGCGCTCTTCTACATGCGCCAGCGCGGCATTCCGCTCGCCCAGGCGCGCGCACTCCTGATCGAGAGCTTCCTGGCCGAACCGCTGGAAACGATCTCTGACGAGGCTCTGCGCGACAGATTGCGCGCAGCCCTGCAGACCCAGTTGAGGGCCATCTCATGACCGCCCGGCCGAAAAACCTCGCCGCAAAGCTCAACATCCCGGCGATCCGCAATGAATTCCCCATCCTGCAGCGCGAGATCAATGGCAAGCCGCTGGTCTATCTCGACAGTGCGGCCTCGGCACAAAAGCCGGAATTCGTCATCGAAAGCGTCGCCGGCGTTTACCGCGCCTATTACGCCAATGTGCATCGCGGCCTTCACACGCTGGCCAATGAATCGACCGAGGCGTTCGAGCTGGCGCGCGGCGATGTGCAGCGCTTCCTCAATGCGGAGCGGCCGGAGGAGATTGTGTTCACGCGGGGTTCGACCGAGGCCATCAATCTCGTCGCCCACTCTTTCGGCCAATTACTGCAGGCAGGCGACGAGATCATCATCAGCCGGATGGAGCACCACTCCAATATCGTGCCGTGGAAAATCCTGTGCGATGCCAAGGGGCTGACCCTGAGATGGGCGGATGTGACCGAGGCGGGTGAGCTGGACTATGAACACCTGGCAGGATTGGTGGGTCCGCGCACGCGCCTCATCGCCATCAGCCATATGTCCAATGTGCTCGGCACGCTGAACGACGCACCGCGCATCATGCAGATCGCCAGGGCGGCCGGTGTGCCTGTGCTGTTTGATGGCTCGCAATCGGCGGTTCATATCCCCGTCGATGTTCAGGCACTGGGCTGTGACTTCTTCGTCTTCACCGGCCACAAGCTCTATGGCCCGTCGGGCATCGGCGCGCTTTACGCCAGGGGCGACTGGCTCGACCGCCTGCCGCCCTATATGGGCGGCGGCGAGATGATCGCCGATGTCTTCGAAGACCGCATCACCTTTGCCGACCCGCCACACAAATTCGAGGCCGGCACACCGCCCATTGCCGATGCTATCGGCCTGGGCGCCGCGATCCGCTGGCTCGAGCGCCATGACCGCACAGCCATTATGGAGCATGAGCGCGCCCTGATGGACCGGACCATGACCGGCATGGCCGGCATTGACGGTCTGCGCGTGCTCGGAACGGCCCAAGAAAAGGGCGCCATCATCAGTTTCGCGATGGAGGGCGCACACGCCCATGACGTCGCGCAGATCCTCGATAAATACGGGATTGCCGTGCGGGCCGGGCATCATTGCGCCCAGCCCTTGATGCGCCATATGGGCGTGACATCGACTGCGCGCGTCAGTTTCGCTGTCTACAACACAACCGACGAGGCCGATGCGTTTGTCGACGCATTGAAAAAGGCCCGTGAATTTCTCATCTAGGTAGGACCATGACCGAATCTTCAACCCGAGACGTGATCGACCTGACCCGGTCCGCCGCCACCCCCCAGCCCGCTGAAAGTGAGCCGGAGTCTGTTGCTGCGTCTGCGCCCGCCACCGCATCCGAGCCGATCCCGGCCGAGGAGCTGGCGCGCATCACAGATGATGTCATTGTGCAGCTCAAAACGGTCTATGACCCGGAAATTCCGGTCGATATCTATGAGCTGGGCCTGATCTACAAGGTCGATCTGGAAGATGATCGCACCCTGAAAGTCGTTATGTCGCTGACCGCCCCGGGCTGCCCCGTGGCCGGCGAAATGCCGGGCTGGGTGCAGGATGCGGTGGAGCGCGTGGACGGTGTTGCCAAGGCCGCTGTCGAGCTCACTTTCGATCCGCCCTGGACGCCGGACCGCATGTCCGACGAAGCCCGCCTTTCCCTGAATATGTTCTGAGAACAGGAAACCTTGCCATGACACGACGCGAGAGACCCAAGGCCGTCACCCTGTCAGAGGCTGCTGCGGAAAGGGTGAAATCCATCATGGCCCAGCGCGGCGCCGGCTATCTTCGCGTGGGCGTCAAGAATGGCGGCTGTGCCGGCATGGAATACGTCATGGACTATGTCGAGGCGCCGGAAATGCTCGATGAGCGCGTCGAGGACAAGGGCGTCGAAATCGTCCTGGAATCCAAGGCCTTGCTCTTCCTTCTCGGTACAGAGCTGGATTATGAGACCACGGCCCTCCATTCCAAATTCGTCTTCCGCAACCCCAATCAAACCGATGCCTGCGGCTGTGGCGAGAGCGTCACCATCGTACCGGTGCGTGAGCACTGAGCGCGATGCAGCTCTATTACTCCCCGACCTCGCCCTATGCCCGCAAATGCCGGATCCTGCTGCGTGAGCTGGGCCTGGCCGGGCAGGTTGCCGAAGCGGAAGCCAACCCGTTCGAGGATAGCGCCGCCCTGCTGCAGGCCAATCCACTGGGGCGGGTTCCCTGCCTGATGCTCGATGACGGCCGTGCGCTGACTGAGAGCGCCCTGATCTCCGCCTGGCTCAATGATACGGCAGGCTCGCCCTGGGCGGTCCATTGGGATGATCGGCGCCTGGAAGCGCTGGGCGGCGGTCTTCTCGACCTTGCCGTCGCGCGCCGCGTCGAAATGGTGCGCGATGAGGCGATCTTTAGCGAGTATTGGCTCGGTCGCCGTGAGCGCGGCATTCTGCGGGCTATCGACGAGCTGGAAGCCAATCTGGCGGCTGGCTGTCCCACGCTCAGCCTGGGGGGCCTCACCATTGCCCTGGCGTTGGATTATCTCGATTTCCGCTTCCCCGAAAGCGGTTGGCGGGACGGTCATCCTGCTCTGATTGACCTTTATGGGTGCTGGGCCGGACGCGAGAGCTTCAAGGCAACCGCGCCGCCCGCAGCATAGGCCGGACACAAAAACGCCGCCCGATCAGGGGCGGCGTTTTCATATGGGCTGGTCGATGGCCCGAGATCAGGCGGCGCTGCGGCTGCGTACGCTCGTGCTGCCATCGGTCGTGATGCGGTTACGGCCTTCGGTTTTGGAGCTGTACAGATTGGTATCCGTGCGCTCGATCAATTCCTCGATCGACTCGCTTCCCTGATAGGTCGCGACCCCGATGGAGATGGTGATATTGCCGAGATCCTCATTGGTCGATTTGCGCAGCAGTTTCTTTGATTCAACCGTGCGGCGGATTTTCTCGCCGATCTGCGCAGCCTCTTCCGGGGAGGTGTTGGGCATGACAATGCCGAATTCCTCGCCGCCATAGCGCGAGACGATATGGTGTTCCAGGGCGTGGCGCGTCAGGCAGCCAGCCACGAAGCGGATGATCTGGTCGCCGGTCTGGTGGCCCCAGGTATCATTGAACCGCTTGAAGAAGTCGATGTCACACAGAACGAGGCTGAGCGGCGAACCCTTTTCATCGGACTCGCGGCGCGCCTTGCGCAGGCTTTCGTCGAAGCGCTTGCGATTGGCGATGCCGGTGAGGGCATCGGTCATGGCTTCTTCGCGAACGCGTTCCAGATTGTCGCGCAGCGTGGTGACTTCCTTGGAGGTCGCCTGCAGCTTGCTTTCCAGATCATGGCTGCGGCGCTGCATTTTTGCGGTCGCAGCGACGAGGGATTCGACCAGCTTCTTGATATTCGGGTCATTGGCTGCAGAGCCAAGCTGCGATGTCGCGCCGGCCAGGGTCGCGCCATAGGCGGCGGTGTCGGCTTCGGCGGCTTTGAGGGATTCTGTGACGGCGCCGAGTTCGCGGCTCATCATGCCGCCGCTTTCCAGGATCGCGTCCTGGATGGCGCGCCACTGGAAATACTGCTCGAACAATTCGCCACTGACTTCCGGCGTGAATTTCGTCTTGGCCTCGATCAGGCTGCGGACGCTCTCGCACAGTTCAGGATTGGTGTCGCTGGCGAAGCATACCCACACAGCATAATTCTCGGGGGTCGGCGGGACCTCGAATTGTTCCATAAGTTCGAGCGCTTTGCGCGCAAACTCCTGTCCATCCTTACCCAGCAAGCGACCGTTCACGAGATACCCTTCCATGAAGAGGCCGACAATCGTGTTCGCGGCCTTTCAAGCAAGCTAATCGTGAAAGGAAAATAAGTGGTAAAAATTGCTCATACGGTATGACAAATCCTGCCCTGGCGGGGAGTATTTCCCCGCCCTGACAGGGCATGTCACCTGAAAGAAATTTCGATCAGGCGTCTGTCAGCATGAAGCTCGGTGTGTGGTCGCCGAAGCCGAGCACGTCGCGATCGCCACCATCATCATGGTCGCGGCGGCCACCGGACCGGCTGTTCCGCGGGCGGTCTTCGCGCTCCGCTGACGGCTTGGCCGCGGGTGCCGCTGCGGCGTTGGTATCCTGCGGCGTGACGGGTTGCTGTTTGGGCTGCCGGTTGCGCGGTGCGCGCGTGCGGGCCGGGCGCGGCGTTTCGCTCGCTTCCGGGACTGATGCAGGCTCAACCGGCGCAGTATTGGCTGAAACCGTTTCGGCTGTTGGAGCGGTGGGCGCGGCGGCAGCGATTTCGGCCGGAGTTGCGGCCGGATCTTCTGCCACAGGGATCGCCTCGTCGCGGGCAGCGGCGGATTTGCGCGAGGAACGCCGACCGCGCGGTGTGCGGGGTGTGGCGGCAGTGTCGTCCGAAGCGTCCGCTGCGGCGGGAGCCGGAGCGGGCTTGCCGGCGCTGGCGGCCTTTGCCGGCGCGCCGGCATCTGGCAGATCCGCGATATCCGTGCGGATCAGCTTGAGGATGGCGGCGAGATTCTTCTCATCGCCTGGCGCCATGATGGTGATGGACTGCCCGGCCTTGCCGGCCCGGCCGGTGCGGCCGATACGGTGAACATAATCGTCGGCATGGTGCGGCATGTCATAATTGAAGACGTGGCTGACATCGGGGATGTCGAGACCGCGTGCAGCCACGTCGCTGGCGACGAGGAAGCGGATGCTGTCATCCTTGAATCCGGCCAGGGTCGCGGTGCGCACCGACTGGTCGAGATCGCCATGGATCGGCGAGGCCTGGAAGCCGTGCTTCTCCAGCGACTTCGCGACCATGTCGACATCGCGCTTGCGGTTGCAGAAGATGATGCCGTTCTTGACGCCATCGCGTGACATCGCGACGCGCAGGGCATCGCGCTTGGTCTTGGGCGAGGCATCGCGGACGCGCACGAGAAACTGCTCGATATTGGCGCCGGCAGTGGCCGGACGTCCGACTTCGACGGGCACCGGATCATTCAGGAAGCTGTCGACCAGACGTTTGATCTCGCTCGGCATGGTGGCCGAGAAGAAGAGCGTCTGACGGCGCGGCGGGGTCAGCGAGAAGATTTTCTCGAGATCGGGGATGAAACCCATATCGAGCATGCGGTCGGCCTCATCGACAACGAGCATCTGGACGCCATTGAGCAGGAGCTTGCCGCGGCCGAAATGGTCGAGCAGGCGGCCGGGCGTGGCAATGAGGACATCGGCGCCGCGATCGAGGATGGCTTGTTGCGGCCCGAAGGCGACGCCACCGATCAAGAGGGCCATGGAGAGCCGCTGGCCCTTGGCATAGGTTTCAAAATTCTCGGCGCATTGAGCAGCCAGTTCGCGCGTCGGCGCGATGATCAACGAGCGCGGCATGCGGGCCTTGGCCCGGCCACGTGAAAGCAATTCGATCAGGGGGAGCACAAAAGCGGCTGTCTTGCCCGTACCGGTCTGGGCAATGCCCAAGACGTCGCGTCCGGTCAGCGCTGGCGGGATGGCTCCGGCCTGGATGGGTGTGGGGGATGTATAGCCTGCCGCGGTGATCGCGGTGAGCAATTTCGGGCTTAACCCGAGGTCTTCGAACGTCATGGCGTCCTTTGGGTCTGAAGCAAAAATGGCGTGGCCGCGCCGGAAAGGCGCGGCCACGAACGTGCTGCATACATACGGCCCTCACGCGTTATGTCAACGCGTCCGGGCTGATTCATCAACGACGGTAGGCGAAAGGCGTGTCGTCCGTGATATTGATGTAACGGTCGCGAAGCTCGGTTTCGCGGGTCGTCATCGAGGTCGGCTCGCCATTGACGAGGACGGCCGTGGGCGCCGACATCGTCTCCAGCGGGTCGCCGTCCCACACCACAACATCGCCAACATAACCCGAGGCGAGGGCACCGAAACGGTCCCCGACGCCATAGATTTCTGCCGGTGTCAGTGTGATGGCGCGGAAGGCGGCATCCCATGGCACACCATGCGCGACGGCATTGCCAGCGTGCTGCGTCAGCAGGCGGGCGTTGAAATACCCGTCGGCGGACTGCGTGGTGTAGGCAACCGTCACGCCGGCATCATTGAGCCGCTGGGCGTTTTCCAGCGTTGAGCCGATACGGTCGAATGAGGCTGGCAGGTTACGGATCGGGTCAATCAGGACAGGCACATTGGCTGCGACCAGCTCGTCCGTCACCATCCAGGCTTCCGCTCCGCCGACGATGATCAGCTGCAGCGGTGCGTTTTCCGCCTGGAAGCGCAAGGCGCGGCGGATATCGGCGGCACGGTCGAGATACATGACCAGCGGCACCCGGCCGCGCACGACAGGCACCAGGGCCGCGGCGTCATAGCGGCTGAGGGCGTCGCCTTCATGATCGCCGCTGAACCGGCCCGGATAGCCCCGGGCATCGGCAAAGGCGGCGTCGAGATAGGTCCAGGCCGCCGAGCGCGAACCACCGGCTGTCGAGGCGCCGGATTCGCTGAGATCGGCGACAACGAAACTGCCGGTTTCAAACAGCGAGTCAGCACCGCCGCTGGTATCGGCAAGACCGCCCCGGCCGGCAAAGATATTCCAGCCGGTGGAGGGGAAGATCGCGGCACGTGTGATGCCGGCAATCCGGTTTGGCGGGATATGCGTGCTGGCCGGATTGAAGCCGTCGGCAACATCCAGGGCGACCGAGAAGGGCGATTCATTGGCATTGGCGTCAACCGTCGAGCCTTCCAGCTGGACCTCGATCAGGCCCAGATCCGCCCAGGGAACGAATATACCCGGGGTGATCCAGCCGCCATGCGCGTCGATCACGGTTGTGCCGGGCGGAATGGTGACATTGCTGCCGACGCCGACAATCGTGCCATCGCGCAGCAAGACCGTGCCGCTATCGATGATGCCCGCCTCGGTATTGGTCACGACGCGGCCATTGGTGACCGCATAGGACTGCGCGAAAACGGGCGCAGCCAGGGCCATGCTCAGGGCAATGGTGGAAATGATGCGTTTCATTATTGGTCTCCCTCACCGGGTTGGCCGAGCATGAAGTCGCGGACGGGTTGAACGTCCTCGTCACGGCGATCATAGGACAGGGCACCATCGATCCAGACCCGGTCGGCGCGTGCATAGACGCTGAACGGATTGGCGGACCACAGGACGATATCGGCACGCTTGCCGACTTCCAGCGATCCGGTCTGGTCTTCAATACCCAGCGCCTGCGCCGGATTGGAGGAGACCCAGCGCCATGCGTCGGCTTCGGAGATGTCGAGGCCGGCACGGCGGCCATCGCCGAGCGCCTTGGCGATCTCCTGGTTGAGGCGTTGAATGCCCATTTCGCTGTCGGAGTGAATCATGGCGCAGGCCCCGTTGGCATGCGTCATGGCGAGGTTTTCACGGACGGAATCATAGGCTTCCATCTTGAACCCGCCCCAATCGGCCCAGACCGCGGCACACGTGCCTTCGGCGGCGAGCAGGTCAGGGATCTTGTAGGCTTCCACGGCGTGGTGGAAAGCGGCAACGTGATAGCCAAACTCGTGCGAGAGATCGATGATCTGGGCCATCTGGTCGGCGCGGTAGCAATGCATCTCGACGAGGATATCGCCTTCGAGCACGCCCATCAGGGTGTCGAGTTCGAGATCGCGCGTGGGTGGGCGCGCATCCTCATCGCCGCCTTCAGCGGCATCCCAATAGCGCTGCCAGCTGTCGCGATATTCCGCGGCACGCTGCCAGGCGGCGCGATAGCCGGCCATATTGCCCATATCGGTTGCCGGCGATTGCCCGCGGCTGCCATAGACGCGCGACGGGTTTTCGCCGCAGGCCATTTTCAGCGTGTAGGGCGCATCCGGGAATTTCATTTCCTGGACAGTCCGGCCCGGCACGTTGCGCAGTGTGATGCCGCGGCCGCCAAACAGATTGGCCGAACCCGGCAGAACCGAGATCGTCGTCACACCGCCGGCGAGGGCGGCTTCAAAGCCGACATCCTGTGGCCAGACCGAATGCTCGGCCCAGACTTCAGCCGTCACCGGCTGGGTCGCTTCATTGCCATCGCTATGGGCATTGACCCCGGGTGAGGGATAATCGCCAAGATGGGAGTGAATATCGATGATGCCCGGCGTGACGTAACGGCCTGTCGCATCAATGACGGTTGCGCCCTCTGGCACGTCCAGCCCGGTTCCGACAGCCGAGATGCGGCCATTCTCGACCAGAACATCGCCATTCTCGATCTGACCGCCTACCCCGTCGAGCACGGTGGCGTGCTGGATCAGTGTGACGCCGCTCGGGCGGGGCACATAGGTGGAAGGATAGGGATCGGCGTCATAGCGGACAATATCGCCGCTGCTGGCAGTGCTCCCCGTGCTGGCCGTATCAGCGTCGTCGCCGGGTGTCCCGGAACCGCCGCTGCACGCCGCCAGCGCAAAGACGGCGGCCAGCGCCGTCATTGGCATCCATGCGTTCAGTTTCATCGTGATTGCTTCCCCAATAGCACCCGCAGACTCGCATCACGGGCGAAGATGCAGGAATAGAACGCGCTTGCGGGGCAGGCGTCAAATTAACGATTTTGTAATGTGAGGCTTGGGGATCCGCCTAACCGGCGATTTCCAGCATGACCTCATTGCGCCGGAAGAAGGTCGGCACCCATGGCGGGTCATAGCGGGCATAGAGCGGCTCGCCGATCACTTCATAGCCATGCGTCGACAGCCAGGTGCGCAATTGCGCGGTCTTCTCGGCAAAATGCTCGTCATTGGCACCGCCCGTGAAGCGGATCACGGCCATGCGGCGCGCGGGAACCTCGCTCAGGGTCACATCGGGATCATCGGGCACGGGCAGGGTGTCCATTGTCCATTCCGGCGGCATCACGAAGGAAACGCGCCAGCTGTCCGTCCCGGTCATCGTCTGGGTTACCGGAGCGGTCATGTCGATATTCTGCGACGGGGTCTGGATGACGGGCGCGGTCATGGCGATCTCGTCATTGCCGCCATCGCGCGCCGAATTGCCGCCGAAGATATAACCCGCCAGCGGCCGGAAGCCGGCATTGCCGGCCCGCGCCATATCCCCGTTCACCTCGACCTGCGCCATGATCATCGCGGCATAATCGCGGATCTGCACGGGCCCATCCTCCAGCACCACGGTGTGGGGCGGCTCATCGGCGGCGCGGGCGGCAGGCGCAAGGCCCAGGATCGCGACGGCCAGAGCTGCGGATTTGAGCATGAGTGACATGACGTAGTCTCCTTTGTGGAGTCTACGCCGGGCGGGGGTGGGTGGATCATTTTGGGGGTGGGGTCAGCCCCGGGACATGGTCCGGCTTTGCCGGTGCGTGTCCCGACTTGGGTAGGTCGCGCGAGCCGTCGCCAAAAGGGGACACGCACCTGTTTCTCCGAAACAGGACCATGTCCCCGCGCTTTAGATATCCAGCGTACTGATTTCCGGC